>JAABUZ0100002339.1_pt1 | contig 31902 bp, 27 predicted proteins | sample 5562091 | NCBI WGS metagenome assembly JAABUZ01 (sample SAMN12813069, study PRJNA571459) | rock metagenome | isolation source: Antarctica rocks | place: Antarctica: Victoria Land, Linnaeus Terrace sud | collected 2015-12-21
GGCGCGCGGACGGGCCGCAACCCGCAGACCGGCGCGGCGGTGAAGATCAAGGCGTCAAAGACCCCGAGGTTCTCCGCCGGCGCGACGCTCAAGCAAGCCGTGAGCGGCAAGCCCAAGAAGTAGCCGCCGCCGAAGCAGCCGGGCGCCAAGCACCCACGCCGCGGCCGGAGCTGTTTTTGCCTCCTCGCTGACAAGCGATGGGAAGTGCGCCTGGGCTCCAGCGGCAGGTTGGAGACCCTCCCGACCCCTGAATACGTGTGGCGCCCTAAAGCACGCCCGCGGCCTTGTGGGCGCGACACGAGATTGGCGGTCGAACCGTGGATTAGGCTCCACTGCCGTGTCCTTCGCCACGCTGCCCGACGAACGCGCCCGAGAGCAAGCCGAGGCCGCGGCGCTCGCCGACGATGACCTCGCGCTCGACAACACTGAGTTTCTGGAACGCGTCCGGCGCGCGACCGGCCTCCTGCGCGCGCATGGCGTCGGCGACGGAGATGTCTTGGCCTTGGTGCTGCCCAATCGCGTCGACCTCATCGTCCTCATCTTCGCCGCATGGCGGCGGGGTGCCGCGGCAACTCCGGTCAACCCCGGGCTCACGCGATCAGAGATGCAGTATCAGGTCGATGACTCGGGGGCAAAGCTCGTCATCGGCGATGGCCTGGAGCTGGACGCCAACGTCGCCGACGTCTCGGAGATCGAGGGTGCCGACCCGGACGAGGCCGACGCTGCCGACGTTCCCGGCGACGCGCTCGCGCTGCTGATCTACACCAGCGGAACGACCGGCAAGCCCAAGGGCGTCATGCTCGACCACAGCAACCTCGACGCGATGTGCGAGAGCGCGGAGGCATCGATGGGGGTAACGGCGGAGGACCACTGCCTGCTGATCCTCCCGCTCTTCCACGTCAACGCAATCGTCGTCAGTGTGCTCACGCCCCTGCTCGCCGGCGGGCGCACGACGGTGGTCAAGAGGTTCAGCCCGAAGACGTTCCTCGACATCGTCGAGACGGTGCGCCCGACGTACTTCTCGGCCGTCCCCGCCATCTACGCGATGCTCAGCTCGCTCGACGAGGCCAAGACCGCGGACACGTCCTCGCTGCGGATCGTCGTCTGCGGTGCGGCGCCGATGCCGGCTGAGCTGATCGAGCGTGTCGAGAAGCGCTACGGCGTCGTGCTCGTCGAGGGCTACGGCCTGACCGAGGGCACGTGCGCGTCGTGCATCAACCCCCACGACGGCAAGCGCAAGCCGGGGACGGTCGGCCTGCCGATGGCCGGACAGGAGGTCAAGCTCGTGGACCCCGACGGCAACGAGGTGGCCCAGGGTGGGCGCGGCGAAGTGCTCATCAGCGGGCCCACCGTCATGCGCGGCTACCTCAACCAGCCCGAGGAGACCGAGAAGACGGTCGTCGACGGGTGGCTGCACACCGGCGACGTCGGCACCTTCGACGAGGACGGCTACCTCAAGATCGTCGACCGCATCAAGGACATGATCATCCGCGGCGGCGAGAACATCTACCCCAAGGAGATCGAGTCGGTCCTCTACACGCACGACGGCGTGCTCGAGGCGGCGGTCATCGGCCGGCCCGACGAGACGATGGGCGAGCTGGTCGTCGCCTACGTCGCGCTGCGGCCGGAATCCGACGCGACGGTCGAGGACCTCGCCGAGCTGTGCGAGAGCGAGCTGGCCAAGTACAAGCGCCCGGTCTCGATCGAGATCGTGGACGAGCTGCCGAAGAACCCGGTCGGCAAGATCGACAAGCGCGCCATCCGCGCAAATGACTCTGAGGCGGTCTCTAGCGCCTGACGGTCGGTCTTCGTACGCGAGACCAAACCGCCGCCGGGGAGTCTGTGTCCGGGCCCCAAAGGTTGGAAGTCGACACCTGGGAGAGTTGCATCGTATGCCTTCACACCCCGTCGTCCTCTACGGAGCCAGCGGCTACACGGGCCGCCTCATCGCGGAGTACCTGCGTGACTACAGCGTGCCGTTCGTCGCGCTTGGACGCGACGAGGCGCGTGTCGGCGACGTGATGGGTCATGTCCCCGGCATCACCGACGTCGAGCACGAGGTCGGTGCCGTCGAGCACACGGTCGACGCGCTGTCGGAGCGCTTCGACGGCGCCAAGGTGGTGTGCAACACCGTCGGCCCCTTCGCCACCTACGGTCACGAGGTGGTCCAGGCGTGCCTCAACGTCGGCGCGCACTACCTCGACACGACGGGCGAGCAGAACTGGATGATCGACGCCGAGGCCCAGTACGGCGAGGCGTTCGCCGAGAAGGGGATCGTGCTGCTGCCCTGTCTGGCGCAGATGTACACGACGGGCGAGATCGCGGCCAACGTGGCGTTGGAGACGCCGGGCCTCGACACGCTCGACATCCTCGTGCTGTGGAAGGGCTTTCCGACGACGGCCTCGACCGCGAGCATCTTCACGATCCTCATGGCCAAGCACTACTATCTCGAGGACAACGCCTACCAGCAGTGGGACCCTCGGACCCACTTCGACCTCGGCATCCCCGGCCAGCACGAACCGGCCATCGTCCTTCCGTGGGGCGGCACGGGCCACCCCGTCTGGTTCAAGGACGACCATCGAGTCTCCAGCTGCCGGGTGCTCGGCGGCGTCCAGCAGCGCGAGCTGATGGAGGGGGTGATCCAGATCGTCGACGCGGTCGAGGAGCAGGTCAAGCCACTGGCGTCCGAGGAGGAGCAGAAGGCGGCGATGAGCCAGATCGCCGAGAGCGTCGGCGCGTCGGAGATGCCTCCGCGCGAGAACCACCGCCTCAACCGCTCGATCGAGTCGGTGCATGCGAGCGGGCCGCTGGGCACCGTCTCAGTCACGCTCCAGGGCGCCTGCAACTACAAGCAGACCGGCCTGCTTCAGGCCTTCGGCGCCCACCGGCTTGTCCACGGCGGCGGCAGTGCCCGCGTCGGCTTCGCGTCCGGCTGTCAGGCCTTCGGCCATCGCGAGCTCCTCGCGACGCTTCAGAACTTCGGCCTCGTGGGGACCCCGCAGGTGTCGGGTAGCGCCCGCTGACTAGCCGGTGACCAAGTCGCGGGGGAGACGGTGGCTCGGGCGCCGGCCGCGGACGGGCGCAGCCGCTCGAGCGCCGACTTGGCGGCGTTGTAGCCGCACATCCCGTGCGCGCCGGCGCCGGGCGGCGTGGCCGCCGAGCAGATGTAGACCCCGTCGATGCCGAGGGAGTACGGGTCCAGCGTCGGGCGGGGGCGGAAGACGAGCTGGAGGGAATCATTGGCCCCGGTGATGATGTCGCCGCCCGCGTAGTTGGCGTTGTGGGCCTCCATATCGACCGCCGAGCGGACGTGACGCGCGAGGATCCGGTCGCGGAAGCCGGGCGCGAAGCGCTCGATCTGTGCCTCGATCTGCGTCGTCGCGTTCCCACGAAAGCCGTTGGGCACGTGTGCGTAGGCGTACAGGGGGTGAGCGTCGCCGGCCGACCGCGTCGGGTCGGCGAGGTACTGCTGGCAGACGAGCACGAACGGCCGCTCGGGCATGTGGCCCGCGTGGATCATCTTCTCGCTGGCCATGATCTCCGCGAGGTCGCCGCCGACGTGGATCGTGCCGGCTCGGCGTGAAGGCCCGTGCGTCCACGGGACGCCCTGCTCGACCGCGAACTCCACCTTGAAGGCGCCCGGTCCGCGGCGGAAGCGACGCAGGGCCCGGGCCACGGAGGAGGGCATGCGCTCACCGGCAATGCGGGCCGCCGCGGCCGGCGCGACGTCGAGCATCACGATGTCCGCAGCGCCGAGCTCGTCGAGCGAGTCGACGCGGACGCCGGTCTCGAGCGTGGCGCCGTGTGCTTCCAACAGCGAGATCATCGCGCCCGAGATGGCACCGCTGCCACCCCGCGCCACCGGCCATCCGTAGCGGTGAGCGGCGGTGCCGAGCGTGACGCCGATGGCCGAGGACATCGGCGTACCGAACGGGCGGAAGGCATGGGCGGCGACGCCGGCCCACAGCGCCTGCCCCTCGCGGGTCGACCACCAGCGCCCGAGCAGCGCGGCCGGGATCGCGGAGCAGGCGCCGAAGCGCGCGAGCTTGAACGGGTGCTTGGGCATGTGCAGCACCGGCTCGACGATGTCCTGCGCGATGTCGCCGAAGCGGTCGGTCAGCCAGCCGAACAGCGTCCGCCAGCGGCCGGCGTCGGCACCGAGGGCCGCGGCGGTCTTCGGGACCGACCGCCACGCCGCGGCGCCCGTGCCACCGTCGAGGGGGTGCGCGTACTCGACCTCGGGCTGGCACCACTCCAGCCCGTGGGCGCCGAGGTCGAAGCGTCGCGAGAACGGCGTGTCGACGGCGAGCGGGTGCGCCGCCGAGCACTCGTCGTGGATGAGCCCCGGCAGCGTCAGCTCGCTGCTTCGAGTCCCGCCCCCGAGGCGGTCCGCCGCCTCGAGCACGGTCACCTCGACCCCCTCTGCGGCCAGGGTGAGGGCGGCGGCGAGCCCATTGGGCCCGCTGCCGACCACGACGGCCGAGGTCATGCCGCGGGCTGGCCCGTGCCTGCCGTCGCGGTGACGTACGCTCCCTCGGCGGGCTGGCCCGTCGTCCCGCTGGTGTGACTGACCCGCTCGTAGCCCTCGAGCTTCCAGTCGACCTTATAGTCGATCGGGCCGTTGGGCAGCCACGGCTGCTCGGCGACGCAGTCGCTGACCGACCAGGTGCCCGTCTCGACCTTGCCGACGGCGGCGTCCATCACCCAGTACGCCTGCCGGCCCCGCAGGGCGGGCTCGGACTCCACCCACGCGACGACGAACTCGCCGGGCTGGAACCGACAGCGCTTCTGGATGGCCTCGATCAGGGTCTCCCGGTGGAGATGGCCGTCGCCGAAGTTGAATCCGATGATCGCGTTGCAGCTGAACTCCGCCTCGCGCAGCGTGTAGAGGTCGATGTCTCCGCCGAGGGTGTTCATCATCACCGAGTTCAACCCGCGCCCCTGGCTGTGCAGGGAGCGCCAGCCCAGCAGCTGATGCATGACGACCTCGGCCTGCTCGTCGCCGTAGTCGGCGATCAGTTGCTGGCGCTGCATCTTGGCCGGCTTGACGATGTGCTCGTCGAGCTGGAGCTCGGCTCCCGGGGCGAGCGCCCACATTCCGCTCGCCCAGTTCCCGGCGTACTGGCGCATCGACGGTAGGAACGACACGAGGTCCGGCCGCAGGTTCCCGAGCACCGGGAAGAACAGCAGGCCCGCGAGCGTGACCACCAGCAGCACGGTGTCCATGTCACCGACCCCGAAGCCCTCGTGCGGCGGGTAGCCGAGGAACAGGAACACGGTAAGGAACATGAACAGCGCGTTCCACTCCAACGGGACCGCGAGCGGGAACGTCGAGATGATGAACAGGTGGAAGGCGATCATCACCAGGGCAGCCACCAGCGTAAGGGTGGCGTTGTGACTGAACAGCAACACGAGCGGGGTCAGGAACTCGACCACGGTGCCGCCGACGTGCGCGAGACGGACCGCGCCCCACGAGGGACGAAGATCCTCCGGGAAGTCCTTGTACAGCGAGCGGCGCAGGGCCTTGGACGCGATCCACGGGGTGCTCGACACCATCGGCGGGATGACGCAGTCGAAGTGCTTGCCGAGCTTCGAGAAGGCAGCACAGCACCACACGGTCACGATCAGCAGCTTGGCCGCGACGATCATGTCGACGAACGGGAAGAACGACATGAACACGATCGCGGGCAGGTACTGCTCACTGCGCGCCGCCAAGAAGACGACCTTGTCGCGTAGTCCGATGGTCACGAGCAGGACGATGATCGGGACGAGCGATGCGGTGGCCACGAGGCCCTGGTGGCCTCTCCCGATCGCGTCGGTCAGCGACGAGCTGCCCGTCCCCGGGAGCGCGAGCGCGAGCACGAAGCTCAGGATGAGCAGCAGGTAGATCGCGACGTCAACCGGAGTGCGCTCGTCGCCGGCGGTGAACGGGACGACCTTCGGCCACGGCGGCAGGCGGATGGTCTTGGGCCGCGCCCAGTAGGTGATGCCGCCCGTCATCGGCTTGAAGTGCCCGGCGAGCGGGCCCCAGGAGCCGGCGAGTCCGATGGTCTCAAGCATCATCGTCCAAAGGACGAGCTTCTCCCAGACGATCGGCTCGTCCCACCACTGCTTCGGATGCAGCGGCGCAAGATCCGACGTGAGCGTCGCGACGAGGACCCCGCCGACGCAGTAGAGCACCAGCAGCTTGACGATGTAGATCATCCCGACCATCTTCGGTGCGCCGAACCCGTACTCTGCCCAGAACCGCGCAAGCGCCTGGATGCGCTCGCGGTAGGCCAGCTGCGGGAACGTCTGCGCGTCGACCGGCGGCACGTCGCCTTCTCTAAAGCCCATGGCTGACCTTCTCCTAGCTTGCTTAGGCGTGGGGGCGCACGCTACCCCCGCGCCGGCCTCGCTCGTATGGAGCGCGATGACGAAGCGAGCCCGGAATTTGTGGGCGCACCACAAAGCGCGACACGCGCACCGCTACAGCAAGCTCGCCCGGAAGCCTCCGTCGAGCGTCAGTGCCGCACCGCTGATCCACGGCGCGCGGTCGCCGGCGAGGAAGCCGACGGCCTTCGCGACGTCCTCCGGCTCTCCCCAGCGGCTCTGCTTGAGCTGGATGAGGCCGTCGAGGTCCATTCCCTCGGGTAGCAGCGCGTCGAACTTGTCGGCGACGTCGGAGACGAGGGTCGTGTTGATGAACCCGGGGCAGACGGCGTTGACGCGCAGCCCGAGCCCGCGCATCTCGGTGTTGAGCGTGCGCGTGAGGTTGATGACGGCCGCCTTGGCCGCGGCGTAGTGGCCGATGCCCGGCGAGCCGGCGAAACCGGTGATGGAGGCCACGTTGACTATCGAGCCCGAGCCCTGTCCGGCCATGATCCGTGCCGCGCGGGTCGACGTGAGGAACACGCCGTCGAGGTTGATCGACATCACCTCGCGCCACTGCTCGAAGGACATCTCCGCGAGCGGGACGACGTCGCCGATGCCGGCGCTGGCGACCACGACGTCGAGCGATCCGTGTGTCTCGGCAGCCGCCTTGAGCACCTGCTCCACCTGAGCCTCGTCGCGCACGTCACACACCGCCGGCTCGGCGCGGTCGAGGCTCGTGGCGGCCTCACGCACCGTCGGTTCGTCGATGTCGGAGAGCACGACCGTGCCGCCCAGCGCGGTCAGCTCGGTGGCGATCGCCAGCCCGATGCCCCGGGCGGCGCCGGTGACGACGCAGACCTTCCCTTCCAGGGCGGCCATCAGATGAGGCTCCCGGTCAGTCCGCCATCAAGCACGAGCGGCGAGCCCGTGATCCATGAGGAGTCGTCCGAGGCGAGGAAGGCGACGCCCTCGGCGACGTCCTCCACCGTCCCCAGCCGCGACTGGACCTGGCCGGCGAGCGCACCGAAGTCCTGACCGGTCAGCTCCTCGATGGCGGGGATGAGCCGGTCGACCATCGGCGAGTCGACGAACGCCGGGCACACCGCGACGCAGCGGATGCCGGCCTCGCGCAACTCGATCGCGGCGACCTCGGTGAGGCGCATCACCGCACCCTTGCTCGCGCAGTAGGCGCCGAGCAGCGGCGCGCCGCCGAGCCCGGCGACGCTGGCCATGTTGATCAGCGTGCCCTTGGTCGGGGCGAGGTGCGGCGCGCCGTACTTGATCCCGTGGAAGACGCCGATAACGTTGATGTCGAGCAGCGTGCGGAACTCCTCGGTGCCGGTCTCGACGAGCGGCTTGCCGATCTCGACGCCGGCGTTGTTGACGATGACGTCCAGGCCTCCGAGGCGCTCGGCCGCCTCGCCCAAGGAGCTCTCGACGTCCTCGGGATTGGTGACGTCGGCTCGCAGCCCGGCGCGAGCGCCCTCGAGTGCGGCGGCCGCCGCCACCACCTTCTGCTCGTCGAGGTCGGTCAGCACGACCGACGCCCCTCCCTGCGCCAGGCGGGTGGCGATGGCCAGCCCGATGCCCTGGGCCGCGCCGGTCACCAGCGCGCGCTTGCCGTCGAGGTCGTTCATCGCCCGACCGTATGTCCTCCCACCCCTACCTGCCATTGGGTTGGGGGCACAACCGGGCTGAAGCCGTTTGGGCGGATCCGACCAGGTGCCTGCGGCCGCCCACCGCTTAACTGCGGCAATGACCGGAGAGAGCAACGCCGTCGAGGCACCGAGCGCGGGTGCGTCTACGGTCAGCGCGGACGGGGAGGGAGAGGGGAGGACTCCGAGCTACGACGAGATGATCGACCTCGTCGCTCACGCCTTCGAGTCCGCCGCCGAGCACGAGCACTACGGACCGCGGATGGCCCAGGCCGACACCACGATCGCCCTCGACTTCGGCGAGCGCGGGCTCACGGTGCGCCTCGATCGCGAGCCGATCGAGGTCGAGGACGGCCTCGACCCCGATGCCGAGAGCTCCATCTCCGGGACCGAGGAGGAGTGGATGCCCATCTTCATCGGCGGCAACATCGGCATCGCGCTGGCGCGCGGTGAGCTGCAGTGGACCGGGCCCGTCCGCAAGTTCCTCCGGATCTTCCCGATCTTCCGCCACGTCTACGCGACGCTCGCGCGCGGCGACCGGGTCCAGTCCACCGAGCAGCGCAACGCCGAAGAGGATCAGGATCGCGAGGAGCACGGCTCATGAGCAGCGTGCGCGACGATCCCGTCCAGGTGGGGGAGGACCCCTGGGAGGACGAGGAGTACGAGTCGAGCAGCGGCTTCTCCAAGGAGCAGGAGGAGCTGCTCGACAACGCGGCCGAGTACGAGTACTTCCACGGTGCACTCGAGGTCGAGGAGCCCAACCCGGGCGACTTCTGGTCGGTCGAGTGCGTCGACGTCCACAAGGCCTTCGCCGGACACCGCGTCCTCAACGGGCTCACCCTCGGCATCCCCGAAGGCATGATCACCGTCGTCCTCGGCCCCTCGGGCACGGGCAAGAGCGTGCTCCTCAAACACCTGATCGGGCTGATGTTCCCCGACCACGGGGACATCATGGTCCACGGCAAGTCGGTGCCCGGCCGGCGGCGCTCGGAGCTGTACGAGATGCGCCGCGACTTCGGGATCCTGTTCCAGGACGGCGCGCTGTTCGGGTCGATGAACCTCTATGACAACGTCGCCTTCCCGCTGCGCGAGCAGACCAGCAAGTCCGGCGACGAGATCCGCGAGATCGTCACCCAGCGCCTCGAGGAGGTCGGCCTGACCCAGGCGATGGAGCTCTTCCCCAGCGAGATCTCGGGCGGCATGAAGAAGCGCGCCGGCTTCGCCCGCGCGCTCGTCCTCGAGCCTCAGATCGTCATGTTCGACGAGCCTGACTCGGGCCTCGACCCCGTACGCACGGCGCTGCTGTGCAAGCTCATCCGCAAGGTACACGACGAGCACGGAGGGACCTACATCGTGATCACCCACGACATCGCCTCGGCCAAGGTCCTCGGCGACTACATCGCGGTGCTGTGGAAGGGCCGCATCGTCGAGTCCGCAGATGCCCAGCGCATGTTCGACTCCGAGAACCCCTTCGTCCGCCAGTTCCTCGCGGGCGCAGCGGATGGCCCGTTGGGGATGGAGTAGCGATGTCGACGATCGACGTACGCAGGCGGCCGCCGTCCGCCACTCCTCCGATCGAGCGCGACCCGGGCTGGGTCGCGGGGATCTCGGTCGTGTGGGGCATCCTCGCACTCGCCGGGAGCGTCTTCCGTGCGCTGCTGACCCCGCCGTTCGCGTGGCGCACCGAGTTCGTCACGCAGGCGTGGATCCTGTTGAAGCGCGCGTCGATTCCGGCCGCCGTGTCCGCCTTCGGATTCGGCTACGGCGCGCCCGGCATCCAGGGCACAGGCATCCTCGAGACCTTCGGAGACATCACGCGCGTCGCCGGCATCGTCGGCGCCGCGACGATCCGCGAGCAGGCAGTGTGGGTGACCGGCATGGTCGTCGCCGGGGTCGTGGGCACCGCGATCTGCGCCGACCTCGGGGCCCGCAAGACGCGCGAGGAACTCGACGCCCTCGCCGTCATGGGAGTCAACGCCGTCAACCGGCTCGTCGCGCCGCGCGTCCTGGCCATCACCGTCCTGATGCCGGCCCTAGGCGTACTCGTCATCGTCACTGAGTACTACGCGATCGAGCTCGCGTTCTTCACCTTCGGCGGCACTGGGGGCGCCTTCAACCAGGCGAGCATCTACTCCTACACGGCGATCGACATCTTCACCTTCCTGATCAAGACGTCGATGGTCGGTCTCGTCGTCGGGATCGTCTGCTGCTACAAGGGGGTCAACGCCTCGGGCGGCTCGCTCGGCGTCGGCAAGGCGGTCAACCAGGCCGTCGTCATCTCCTTCGTGCTCGTGTGGGTCCTGAACCTCGCGTTCAACTCCACCTACCTCAGCCTGTTCCCCGACGCCCAAACGCTCCGCTGAGCATGTCCGTCGTCAGTTCATCGGCGCGCCGGCGCGCGCCCGATCAGGAGAAGGATCAGGAGAAGGAGCCTAGCCCGACGCGGACCAAGCTCGAGGCCCCCGCCCGCGAGGTCGGCTCCATCGCGAGCTTCTCGATCCAAGCGGTCCGCTACGCGCCGAGCTCGCTGCGCTACTTCGCCGAGGTGCTGCGCCAGATCTCGCTGCTCATCACGGGCTCGCTCGTCGTTCTGGTGTTGCTGGTCACGCTCATCGGCGGCGAGTGCGGCCTGTTCTTCGTCTACCTGACGCGACCGCTGGGCGGCACGGACTTCACCGGCTTCTTCGAGGTGCCGTGCGGCATCCGGGAGCTCTACCCGTACATGTTCGGCTACATCTTCGCGGCCAAGGTCGGCTGCGGCCTGGTCGCAGAGATCGGCTCAATGCGGATCAGCGACGAGATCGACGGGCTGGAATCCATCGGCATCGATCCGATGCGCTACGTCATCGGCACCCGGTTGGTCGCGGTGGTCACGTTCGTGCCGCTCGCGTTCATCATCGCGACCATCGGCGGCATCATCGGCGGCTGGCTGGTAGCGGTCGTGCAGATCGGCGAGCTGACGGGTGCCCGCTACTTCCAGGGCTACTGGGATTCGCAGGGGTTAACGGACACGTTCATATCCCTCGTCAAGACGATGACGATGGCGATCGGCATCGCGCTGGTCGGGATGTACTACGGCTTCAAGGCCCGCGGCGGGCCGGTCCAGGTGGGCAACGCGGTCGCGAGATCGATGATCCTCAACCTCATCCTCATACACGCGTCGGGCGCGTTCTGGTCAGCGGTGTTCTTCGGCGGCGGGGCCAAGTACCCGCTCGGAGGCTGATAGCCGATGAGCTCGCGCATCCCCGCGGTCGTCGCGGCCACGGCCCTGGTCGTGGTCGCCTCGATTGCCTTCGTCATCATCCGTAGCGGCGGCCCGGCCTCCTCCCACACGCTGCGCGCGAGCTTCGACGACGTCAACCAGCTGGTTCCCGGCCAGCAGGTCCGCGTCGCCGGGCGCAAGGTCGGAGAGATCAAGTCGATCCGCCTCGTCGCCGGCAAGCCGCAGGTGGAGATGACGGTCACCGACGGCCACGTCTGGCCGCTGCCGCGCGGCACCTACGCACAGGCGCGGTACGGCTCGACGACGAGCTACCTGCTGCGTTACGTCGAGCTGATCCCTGGCCCCAGGAAGGCACCGCCCCTGGCCGAGGACGGGCTGCTCCCCGAGGCGAAGAACCAGAATGCCTTCGAGCTCGACCAGGCCTACCGCATCTTCCGCGGCGACACGCGCAAGCAGGTCGGAGGCGCGCTGGACGGACTCGGCCAGGCGCTGGGCAGCCGCGGCGACCGAATCAAGGCCGCCGTCGCGGCCGGCGGCCCGGGGCTCGGCAAGACGGCAACGTTCCTCAGCGACCTTGGTGCGGACCAGCAGGCGCTCCGCACCCTAGCGGTGCTCGGCAACCGCGCGACGGGTGCGCTCGCCGCCCGGGACGGGCAGATCCGCAATCTCGTCACCCACGCGGGCAACACCTTCGAGACGCTCGCCAGCCGCGCGACCGCCCAGCAGCACAGCCTCGATCGCCTCCCGGAGGGCCTCGACCAATCCAAGCAGACCTTTGCGCGCCTCGACGGCTCGCTCGACGGCCTCACCCAGCTCGTCGACGACCTCCGTCCGGGCACCGGCCCGTTGCGGAGCCTTGCGCACACGCTGCGCACGACGCTGCACGAGCTGCGCATCGTCGCGCCGCTCGCCGCGCAGACGCTGGGGACCGGGGCGCGTGCCGCCCCGGCAATCAACGGGTTCGTGGGCAGGACGACGCCGTTCTTCCCCAGGGCAGGCCGGGCGCTGAGCACGTTCGACCCGATGCTCGGCTGCATCCGGCCCTACGGCCCCGAGATTGCCGGCTTCCTGGTGACGTGGTCGGGCTTTACGCACTACTACGACTCCGTCGGCCACTTCGCCCGCTCGTTCCCGTTGAAGCTGTTCGGCGGCCTCTACCCGGGGACGAAGGCCAGCTCGGCGGACGCCCTGCAGGCCGAGCCCCAGCTCCGGTACGCGTTCCCGCGCCCACCCGGCCTGAACGCCGGCTCGCCCTGGTACCTGCCCGGGTGCGGCGTCGGCCGCGACTCGACCAATGTCCACAAGGACCCCGAAGGGCAGGGCCGGTGAGCTCTCGCATCCGTCGCCGGCTCGCCATCGGCGTCCTCGCCGGCGTGCTCGTGCTCGTCGTCATCGTCTTCGGCAACCAGGGCGAGGGCTACACGGTCACCGCCGACTTGACGAACGCGACCGGGCTGCGCAGCGGCGCCAACGTCCGGCTCGACGGCGCCCCCGTGGGCCGCATCCAGAAGATCACGCTCGAGAAGAGCGGCCTCGTCCACGTCAAGTTGAGCTTCGACGGCGAAGTCGTGCCGCTCGGCAAGGACGCCCGCGTGATCCTCCAGGCCGACGACCTCTTCGGCGAGCGATACCTCCAGCTCACGCGGGGCAACCCGGGCAACCGCCTCGAGTCAGGCGGGCGGATCCCGCTCAAGCAGACCGGCGTCGCCGTCCGCCTCGACGACGTCGTCGACTCGCTCAACATGTCGACCCGGATGGCGTTGGAGGCGTTCCTGCGCGAGCAGGGCGCGTCGGTCGTCGGCCGCGGCAAGGATCTCGCCGCGACGCTCACGGCGCTGCCGTCCTCGCTGCAGGACACGGCGATGATGCTCGGCCAGTTCGGGCAGGACACGCAGGCCATCGGGCGACTCATCGAGGAGAGCGACCGCATCGTCGCGTCCGTCTCGCAGGAGCGGCCGCAGCTCGGCCGGCTCGTCGGCTCGGCCAACTCGGTGCTGCAGCGCTTGGCGTCTCGCCGTCGGCAGCTCGGCGAGACGGTCCGCACCGCGCCCGCCACGCTCGCCTCGGCGCAGGGGACGCTGGCAGAGCTCCGCGCCGCCGCGCGACCGCTCGCTCCCGCCGCGGACGGGCTGCGCGCGACCGCTCCTATCCTCACGCAGACGCTCAAGCAGATCCCGCCGTTCTCGCGGCAAGCGATCCCGACGCTGCAGACGGCCGCGGCCGCCTCTCCCGCGCTTAGCCGGCTCGGCGGTCAGGGCTCGCCGATCGTGCGGCGCCTCAAGCCGCTGGCCACGGAGCTGCTCTCCTACTCCAGGGACTCCGGTCCGGCGCTCAAGGTCTTCGACGACGCGACACCGGGCGTGTTCGGGCTCATGGAGGGCTGGGCGCGCTCGACGCAGCCGATCGACGGCGGCGGGCACCTGTTCCGCTTCGGCGAGACGGCGGGCACCGACCTCGAGACAGCCGCCCTGGCGCGCGTCCCGACGGCGTCGCGCTCGTTCGCCAGGTCGCCGAAGGCGAAGTCCGGCGCCCACGCCAGGAAGCCCTCGGCGCCCGCCGCCGACAAGCCGGCGAACGCGCCTGGAGCCCCGCTGCTCAACCTGCCGGGCGCGCCGGTGGCCCGGGGCCGGACGATCGGTCCAAACCTGCCCGCGCAGACCGCCGCAGACGCGCTCCAGCGCGTGCTCAAGCAGCTGGCGGGAGGGATGTGACGATGGCACGACGCCGCGCCAGGGACGTGTTCAACCGCCCGGCCGACCACAAGACCAGCCGGGTCACGCTCGTGCTCGCGGCCGTTGCCGTGCTCGGCGCGCTCGCCGTCATCACGCTGCTCGCGACGCTCGCGCCCCGCGGGATCCCGGGCGTCAAGTACTACGAGCTGAAGGCCCGGGTCCGGAACTCCGACGACCTGCGCCTGCTGTCGCCTGTCCTCATCAGCGGCCGGCGCGTCGGCCAGGTCAACCGGATCAGCCACGTCGGCGACGCCGTCCAGCTCAACCTGCAGATCCAGGCGGCCGAGGGGCCGCTGCGCTCGGACACCACCGGGCGCGTGCGGATCAAGAACCTGGTCGGCGCCAAGTACTTCGAGCTGACGCCGGGGCTGCACGGCGACCAGCTTCCCAGCGGCGCGGTGCTCGCGACCAAGCAGACGAGCAACGCGACCGACCTCGACCAGGTGCTCTCGACGTTCGCGCCCACGACCCGCAGCCATCTGCAGGACACCATCGACGGCGCCGGCAAGGGCTTCCTCGGACGGGGCCAAGGCCTCAACCGGATGTACTCCAAGACGCCGCGGCTGCTGCCCGATCTCGACAGCGTCTCCAAGGCCGTCCTCGCACGGCAGGGCGCGGCGGCCCGCTTCGCCCCGTCGGTCGAGGCGCTGACGCGCTCCTACGACCCGGTCCGCCATGAGCTCGCCACCGGCTTCCGGCCCCAGGCCGACGTCCTCGACGCCTTCGCCGACCCCGGCTCGCGTCTGCCGCAGACGCTCACGGTCGCGCCGGCCGCGCTGAGCGGCCTCAGGCGCGGCCTCGATGCCACCAACCCGTTGCTGCGCCAGACGGCACGCCTCTCCCGGGCGACGGCGCGGCTGACCGACGTCGCCCCGGCCGCGCTGCGCCAGACGACCGCGCTGCTTCGAGAGGGTCAGCCCGCCTTGCGCCTGGCCAAGCCCGTGATCGCGGACCTCGACAAGGCGGCGCCGCCGACGCTGAGCTTCCTCCACGCGCTGGACCCGGTCATCCGGCCCACGGTCCGCGGCCTCGATGATCAGGTTCCGCTGCTGCGGCAGGTCAGTGCCTACGGCTGCGACGTGGTCTACATGGCCGGCACCTGGCGCTCGGCGCTCTCCTTCGGCGTGCCGACCGGCAGCGACCCGACGAGCAACCTCGACAACAACCAGGGCTTCGGGCCCAACATGAACTCGTTCCGGGTCCTCTCGTCTCCCACGCTCGACCCGCAGTCGTTCCCGGCGGATTCGCCGCAGGCCAGGACGGCCGCCTCCGACCCGAACCCCAAGCCCTGTGTCGCCAAGAGAGACAGGCAGAAGTGATGAGCTCGATCAAGGACAGAGTCCGCGGCTTCGTCGATCCCCGCCCGGCGCAACAGCGACCACATCACCTCCGCACCGGCCTCATCGTCATCCTCGTCGGGACGGTCGCGCTGATCGGCGCGCTCAAGCACGACATCCCGTTCTTCGGCAACGGCGCCGGCATCGTGCAGGCGGACTTTCCCTACGCCAACCAGGTCGGCACTAACGGCCACACGCCCGTCCGCGTCGGCGGCGTCGACGTCGGCGTGGCCAAGCAGGTCGGGCCCGGCCCCGACCCCCGGCGCTCCAGCCGCGTCACGATGCGCATCACCACCCCAGGCCTCGTTGTGCACAGCGACGCCCGGGCCGAGATCCGCTGGCGCACCGTCCTCGGCGGCTCGATGTTCATCGACCTGCAGCCCGGCTCTCCCTCGGCACCGAAGCTCGGCAATCGGGTCATCCCACTGTCTCGCACCTCGTCACAGGCGGAGTTCGACGACGTCCTGCGCACGTACAACCGGGGCACCGACGAGAATCAGCGCCGCCTCCTGAAGGGCCTGTCGAAGGGCACCGCCGATCCTCGAGCGACCGGTTCCGCGGTCGACGCGCTCCCGGCCATCAAGCCCACGGGCGAGGGCCTCGATGCGATCCGCGGGCAGCAGAGCGACGACCTGCGCGGCATCGTACGGGCGACCGGGACCGTCGCCAAGTCGCTCGGGGCCGACACCGTCGCCCTGCAGCACCTCGTCACGGGGGCGGACAACACCTTGGGCGCCACCGATGCGCGCCGTGCCGAGCTGGCCCGCTCACTGGATCAGTCCCCGCCGTCGCTCGACTCGACCATTGTGACGATGAACCGCCTGCGGACGACCCTCGGGCACCTCGATCCGACCGTTCAGGCGCTGCGGCCCGGCGCCCGCGAGATCGCCTCGTCGGCGAAGGCCACCGCACCGGCGCTGGATCAGACGCGCGCCGTCCTTCACGAGGCCAAGCCGCTGCTGCGCAACGCCAAGCCGACGTTCGACAGCCTGCGCCGGCTCTCGCTGTCCGGCGTGCCACTGATCAAGGGGCTGGATCCGACGGTCAAGCGGCTCAACGCCGACATCTTGCCGTTCCTCAACGAGCGCGACCTCGAGACGCGCGTGCGCAACTACCAGTCGCTCGGGCCGTTCTTCTCCGACGTCGACTCGGCGGCCTCTCAGTACGACGCTGCGGGCTTCCGCCTGCGTCTCGGAGTCATCCCCGAGGGCAGCAACAGCGTGACGACCTTCTCGACGCCGGGCAACGGAGGCAACTTGCAGAGCAGGTCGAGCAAGCCGGACGACGTGATGAACAGCACCGCCGGTCGCGTCGCCCGCCACTGCGTGGCAGTAGTCGCGGCGAATCGGCGCGATCGGTGCGCGAGCTTGGCCGAGCTCGTCGTCAACGGCCTGTTCGGCTACCGGAAGGGTAAGTAGATGGCCGCGCCAGCAGCCAAGAAGCGCTTCGACGCGGAGCGCATCAGGCTGGAGATCCGGCGTGCTCGCGGGCCGTTCGTCGCGCTGATCGTGCTTGCGCTGCTCGCGATCGGCTCGACGGGGGTCATCCTCAAGAACATCGGCTTCCGGATGCCGTGGTCGAACACCTACACGACCCAGATCGCGGTCGACGACGCGAAGGGCGTCGTCGCCGGCAAGCAGCAGGTGAAGTTCTCCGGCGTCGACATCGGCAAGATCAAGCAGGTCGGGCTCAAGGGCACCCAGCCCGTCATCAAGATCGCGATCGACGGCAAGTACGGCCCGCTGTACAAGGACGCCCGCGTCGAGCTGCGTCCGCTGACGCCGCTCAACGACATGTACCTCAACCTCATCTCGCGCGGCCACGCGTCGGCCGGCGCGCTCGGGGAGAAGGACGCCCTCCAGGCCGACCGGACGAAGACTCCTGTCGACGTCGGCCGGGTGCTGGACGTCTTCAACGCCAACACGCGCGACCGCGTCGGCCAGGCGATCGACGAGTACGGCAGAGGGCTGTCCGACCACGGCCAGCAGCTGCGCCAGGCCCTGGTGGCGCTTGCGCCGTTCCTGAAGGCGGCCAAGACCGTCACGCAGGAGTCACGGGTCCGCTCGGCGCAGACCCGTCGCCTGGTTCACAACTTCCGCCTGATGACCGAGGAGCTGGCCTCGCGCGACTCCGAGCTGCGGGGCTTCGTTAGCAGCGGTGCGTCGAGCCTCACCGAGCTCGGGAGCTCCGAGCGCTCGATCCAAGCGCTCTTCGGGCAGCTCCCGGGAACGCTGACCGAGCTCCGGCGGTCCTTCGCCCAGGTGCGCGACACCGTCGGCCATCTCGACCCGGCCCTCGATGCGCTGCGCCCGACGGCCAACGAGCTGCCGCAGGGCCTCGCGTCGCTGAGGAGGTTCTCAGAGCAGGCCGAGCCGTCGCTGCGCGAGCTGCGCCAGCCGCTTCCGAACCTGAACACGCTCATGGCGGCGCTGCGTCCTACCGCCGATCGGCTCGACTACGCCTTCACCCGGCTCAGCCCCCAGGTGCCGCGCCTGGACCACATCACGGCGAAGGTCGTACCGTGCGAGCACCCACTCGCGAAGTTCTTCCAGAACACGCTCTCGCTGACCAAGTACTACGACTTCCACGGCGCGATCATCCGCGGATACGTCGTTCAGGGCAGCGACTCCGCCGCCGGCGCATCCAGAGACCCCAACCTGAGCGCGGCTCCCAGCTGCGTTCCCGGAGGCCCGAGTCACCCATGAGGCAGACCCTCCTGCGCTTCGCCGGCCTCGCGGCCTTCTTCATCCTCTGCGCGGGTGCGGTGGGTTTCCTGCTCGAGTCCGTGGGCACCCACGTGATTGCCGGCCAGAAGTTCTACGACGTCCGCGTGCAGGTGCCGACGTCGGTTGCGCTCGCACCGCATGCGGACGTTCGCCAGGCCGGCATCAAGATCGGCCAGGTGACCAAGCTCGAGGCGGGCGCGCGCGGCCCCGTCCTCACGCTGGAGCTCGAGAAGTCGCACGCGCCGATCTACAAGGACGCGAGCGTGTTCATCCGCGAGAAGAGCATCGCGGCGGAGCACTACGTCTCGCTCAATCCGGGAAGCCCCGCCGCCGGCGGGGTCGCGGCCAACGGCCTGCTCAGCATGGACCACGTGAAGGAGGCGACCCAGCACGACGACATCTTCTCCATCCTCAACCGGGTCAAGCGGCGCGACGTCGCGCGCATCGCTCGCGGTGCCGGGAACGGCCTCAAGGGCCACGGCGGCAGGAACCTCAACTCCACGCTGGAGGGTCTCAGCGGAACCGTCGATCAGGCCCAGCCGCTGGCGGCCGTGCTCGCCGCGGAGCGCAATCAGTTCGCGGGCCTCGTCGACTCCTTCGGGCGCGTCACGCTCGCGCTGGGCGAGCGTCGCGCGGCGCTCCAGCTGCTCACCACGAAGGCCAAGGCGGCCGCCGTGGCCGTCGACGCCCGCAACGCGCAGCTCCGCGCCTCTCTGGCGCGCTTCCCCGGCTTCCTCACCCAGGCCGGCCAGACCGCGGCGAAGCTCGAGAGCTTCTCGCGCAACGCGACGCCGGTCATGAGCGATCTGGCGGCGGCGACCGAGGACCTCGTTCCCGCGACCGAGGACCTGCGTCCCGGCGCGGCGGCCGGCCGCCGCGCCTTCCAGGCGCTGGGACGGTTCTCCACGGCCATCCGTCCGGTCACCGCGCAGCTTCCGAGCTTCTCCGCCGCGGGCACGAGATTCGTCGGGCCGTTCTCGGACTTCCTGCGCCAGCTCAACCCGCTGGTCTCCTACCTGAAGCCGTACCACAAGGACCTCGGCCAGTTCTTCGCCAACACGGGCGCGGCGACCGACTTGCGGGACCCGGTCTCCCACGTCGGACGCATCATCACGCCGATCAGCCGCGACAACCTGCCCTCCGTGCTGTCCAAGGACCAGGAGGACGCTCTGAAGAAGATCCTCGCGCCGCTGGACTCTCGCGGCAACAACGCCTATCCGAGCCCGGGCACGAGCGGCAGCCCTCAAACGGGGAGCCGCAACTTCCGGCGGTTGCAGCCCGATCCGCGCTACACGAAGTCCAAGTGACCGCGCTCGCGCCGCGCGTGAGCCAGCTCACCTTCGTCCAACTCGAGTTTCCCTGGCGGCTGGGGCCGGTCGATGGCCGCTATCTCGTGCGGTCCGCGCCCGAGCGCGACCCCGACCACATCGTGGCCCTCGAGGGCACCGAGCGCGAGGCGCGCCGAGCCTGGATCCAGTGGTGGCAGTCTCCGGGGCCGCGCACGACGGTGCGCCTCAGTCGTGTGACGGTCATCGACCCGCGCCCGAAGGACGCCGAGCGCGCGGACGCATGGCTGTCGGAGGCCGAAGACGGCCGCGCGTCCGAGACCGTACGCGAGGCGATCGCGGTCGTTAACCGCGTGCTGCGGGCGCAGCGTGCGGCGGCGGTGGATCCGAGCGTGCACGACGTGCGCGCCGAGCAGACGGTGCGGATGATGGTCGGCTACGGCTCGCCGGACGCCGTCTCAACGGGGCAGGCCAGCAAGACAGCAAAGTTGCCTCGGGGTGTCGAGCTCGATGCCGTGCGGCGTGCGGCGAGGCTGCGTACGGAAGGCCTTGACCCGTCGACACGTTTTGCGCGACTGCTCAGCGGCAGTGACTATCCGCTCATGTGCGAGGAGCTGCTGCTGCGCGCGCGCAGCGACCTCGACAACGGCCGTCACGGTTGCGCGACGCTCATGACGCACCTCGCGCTGGAGGCGGTCAGCGCCGAGTTGAGCGACGATCCCGACGTGTCGCGCGACGACCTCGAGCAGATCGCGTCCTGGCGCGACACGGTGGGCGCCGCGGCGGAGCCGGCGCTCGAGGACACCGTGCCCGGCGACGTCCTCGCCGGGCTGGGAGGCGCGCTCGACGACGTCGAGCTGCTGCTACGACGTCGACTGGTTTCGCGCGCCTCCTGACCTGCGCGAGCCTTGGGTTCGCGTGACACCCCGACACCGTGGGGTTGGCGTCAAGTGCCAAGTCCGGGTCGGGGGACTCGCGTAGTTTCGAGGCGCGGACATCCGGAGACCGCCTCGACCTCCCCGCCAACGGACGCCGCCCCCAACCCTGGCGGAGTCGGCGAGGAGTATGATCCGGCGGCCTGTGCCGTCGGTCTCGACTCGGTCGGGAACGCGAACGGACTCTTCTCCTCCTCGCGTCCGCAAGCCCGTCGGGCGTCGTTGACGTGCCGAGTGGGGATGGGTATGCTAACCAGAGCGCTAGGTCGACGCTGCACAGGTGCGTCACTCGGTGAGGGTTGGAGGAGAGCAGAGCACATGCGTACGGCCATCGGGCGAGGTGATACGACGCGTGCGCTTGTGCAAAGCGTCGCCGCAGGACTCATCCCCCAACTGGATGAGCAGGCGGTCGTGATGGCGCAAGAGATCCACGCGGGCATCCCGGAGCTGTCGGAGGAGTTGCTGACGCTCACGAGCAGCTCATGCCGGGCCAACATCTGGCTGATATGCACGATGATCGACGAGGATCTGGACCCCGCGGCCCCGCCCCCGCCCGGAGAGGCGCTGAAGTATGCACGCGAGTTCGTGCACCTCGGGTTGTCGATCGACAACCTCATCCGCACCTATCGCATCGGTCACGCGAGCTTTTGGAAGTGGTTCCTCAGACACCTCACCGCTGAGATCGACGATCCTGCCGCTCTGTCCCACGCCGTCTCGCTCGCCTCCGAATGGTGCTTCCGCTACGTCGACTCGCTGTCCAGCCATATGTCGAGCGCGTACCTCTGCGAGCGCGAGCAGTGGAGCCGCTCGTCCATAGCGCGCCGCACCGAAGAGGTCCGCGCCATCCTCGAACGCCGAAGCACCGACGCCGGCGAGGCATCGCGCCGACTTCGCTACGAGCTGAGCCGCCACCACGTCGCGTTCCTCGTGTCGAGCCCCGAGCAGCAGGACGGCGACTGCAGTGCGCTTGAGGAGCTGGCCCGCGCCGTGAGGTCCGAGTTGGGCGCCGTCGACCTGCTCACCGTGCCGATGGGCGCGGGGCTGCTCGCCTGCTGGGTTGGCTTCGCGGGCCCGGCGCCCGACGCTCTCGAGGTGCGTGCCGGTTACGGACAGCGTATGCACGTCGCCATCGGCGAGCCACGGGAAGGTCTGGACGGCTTCCGGCGGTCGCACCGTCAGGCGCTCGACGCCCGGCGCGTCGCCGGTCTCGCCCACCGCTCGTTCGGTATCACCCACTATGGCAACGTGGCGCTGCTGTCGATGCTTCTCAACGACCTCGACGCTGCCGCGCAGTTCGTCGAGCGAGAGCTGATGGGGCTCGCGGAGGACTCCGATGCCGTCAGGCGCCTGACGTCCACGCTCAGGGTGTTCTTCGAGGAGGGCTCGTCGTTCAAGCGCACCTCGCGCCGTCTCGGCGTCCACGGCAACACGGTCGTCTATCGCGTGCAACGAGCCGCCGAGCTGCTCGGCCACAACATCGGTGAGCGCCAGCTCGAGGTCCGGGTGGCGCTGCAGCTGGTCGATGTGCTGCGCCGCAGCAACGAGGAGCCGGACCGCCCGATGGCTCTCGCCGAGCGACGGCCTACCGGTCGCGGTCGATCAGGGGGCCGGCCTCGAGGTCCCGCTCCGGTCGGAGCGGGACCTGTAGCTCCGTCCGGCGCTTGACGAGTGGCGTCGCCGGCAGCTCCTCGGCCTGCCAGACACACTTCGTCGCCTCGCCATTTGTGGCTGGGCTCATGACCAGCAGTGTGCCGGGGGACGACAGCTTTCGAAGGCCGATCGACCGCTCGCACACGGTTGTCGCCCGGGTACAACGATCTCGGCTTGGGTCGGTGCACCGACCCAAGCCGGTGGGTCGCCGACCGACTTAGTATCGCCGGTCATGACCACATCCGAAGCCGATGCCTCGACCCGAATTCCGCGTGTGCTCGCCATCGACGCGGGCGGCACGATGACCGACACGTTCTTCGTCGACGAGTCAGGACGCTTCGTCGTCGGCAAGGCGCAGACGACCCCTCAGGACGAGAGCAAAGGGCTCATGCGGTCTGCAGAGGACGCGATGCGCCAATGGGACACATCGGTCGAGGACGCCTTCCCCGGGATCCGGTCGGGCGTGTTCAGCGGCACGGCGATGCTCAACCGCCTGCTCAGCCGCAAGGGCCTCGACGTCGGCGTGATCGTCACGGCGGGACAGGAGGACGCGCTGCAGATGGAGCGCGGCATCCAGACCTACCTCGGCTACTCCTACTCCGACCGGCTGCACATCGCCACCCACCATCACAACCCGCCGCTGGTGCCGCGCCATCGGGTCTTCGGCGTGCGCGGTCGCTTCGACATGTTCGGCAACGAGGTGCTGGCGCTGCGTGAGGCGGACGTCCGGGAGGCAGCCGCACAGCTGCTAGACGCCGGCGTTCAGGGCATCTGCGTATCGCTCATCTTCTCCTACCGGAACCCCGCCCACGAGCAGCGCGTCAAGGAGATCCTGGAGGAGGAGAAGGAGAAGCGCGGGTCCAACGGCAGTTGTCCGTTGTTCGTCTCCTCCGAGCTGTACCCGAGTCGTCGCGACTTCCCGCGGCTGAACACGACAGTCATCGAAGGTTACGCGGCCGAGCCGTCGCGCGAGACGCTGTCGGCGGTGCGGGATCGGACCAAGAACGCGGGCGCGGGCTTCGAGCTGCGCGTGATGGCTAGCCACGGCGGCACGATCTCCATCGACGCCGACCAGCTCGCCACGACGCTCGTCTCCGGTCCCATCGGCGGCGTCGTCGGCGCCCGCTGGCTGGCCAACGAGATGAACCTCACGAACGTGCTGTGCACCGACATCGGTGGCACGTCGTTCGACCTCGCCCTGCTGGTCAACAAGAAGTACGAGATCGACTCCACGCCCAACATGGCGCGCTTCATGCTCAACATGCCGCTCGTCCAGATGGACTCCGTCGGCGCCGGGTGTGGCTCGTTCGTGCGCATCGACCCCAGCGCCCGGCGCCCCGAGATCGGCCCAGACTCCGCCGGCGCTGCCATCGGCACGGCGTGGCCCGAGGGGGGTCTGGAGACCGTGTCGATCACCGATCTGAACCTCGTGCTCGGCCGGGTCAACCCGGACTACTTCCTCGGTGGCCAGGTGACGCTCGACATCGATCGGGCGAGGGAGGAGGTCAAGCGCCAGATCGCCGACCCCCTCGACCTGTCTGTCGAGGCGGCGTCGGCCGGCGTCATCGAGCTGTTCGAGTCGCAATTGCGCAATGAGGCCGTCGGACGCATCCTCGGCAAGGGTTATTCGCCCAGCGACTTCACGCTGCTGTGCTATGGCGGCGGCGGTCCGCTCCACGTCGCCGGCTACACCGCCGGGGTCCCCTACCAGCAGGTGCTGATCCCCGAGTGGGCCGCGGGCTTCTCCGCCTTCGGGTGCGCGTGCGCGGAGTTCGAGTACCGCTTCGACCAGCAGGTCGACCTGCCGCTGCTGCCGACCCACTCCCCGGACGAGCGCGCCGGCACGGTGAAGGTCGTCTCCGACGCGTGGAAGGTACTGGAGGGGCGTGTCCGCGCGGAGTTCGAGAAGTCCGTCGACAACGCCGACGAGGTCGAGTTCACGCACATGGTCCGCATGCAGTACAACGGCCAGCTCGTCGACATCGAAGTCGACTCGCCGCTCGCGGAGCTTTCGACCGACGAGGACGCAAGCGCCCTCTGCGACGCCTTCGAGAAGACCTACACCCGCACGTACGCGCGCGCAGCGTCATCTCCCGAGCTCGGCTACCTGATCGCCCAGGCGATCGTCAAGGGCTCGGTGCCCGTCGAGCAGCCCTCGCTGCCACTGCTCGCGTCTGAGGAGGGCACGCCGCCGAGCAAGGAAACCCGCTCGGTCTACTGGACCGACGACTGGGTCGACACGCCCATCTACGAGATGACCAAGGTCCGTCCCGGTCACACGCTCGACGGACCGGCGATCCTCGAAGCCGAGTCCACGACGTTCCCGATACCCCCCGAACGGACGGCCTGGCTCGACGAGCACGGGATCTTCCACCTGGAGAACAAGGCCCCCGACACGACCGAGGAGATCTAGACGTCATGGCGACGATCGAAACCACCCGCCAGCAGCTCGAAGAGCCCGACCGACGCGAGCCGATCGGGTGGGACGGGAAGACCCTCAAGCAGATGCTCGAGTCCTCGGAGAGAACCTTCGAGGAGACCGGCTACTACATGGGTCTCAAGGAGTTCTCCATGAAGCGGTCGGACCCACTGCGCTTCGAGAAGCTCTTCTCGCGCGTCCGCGGCGGCATGGTCTCCTCGCGGGAAACGGCGCTGAACATCTCCGCCTCGCCCATCGTCCGAGAGCTGGGTGAGATCTCCTTCGCCCTCTACACCCCTGAGGGCGACAACGTCGCGCTGTCCACCGGCATCATCGTCCACGTCCACACGATGAGCGAGGCCATCAAGTACATGGTCCGCAACGGCTGGGAGGACAACCCCGGCATCCAGCCGGGCGACATCTTCGCCAACAACCAGCCGACCATCGGAGATGTCCACAACGCCGACGTCCAGACCTTCGTCCCGCTCTTCTGGGAGGGCGAGCTGATCGCGTGGGCCGGTGGCGTTATCCATGTGATGGACATCGGCGCCTCGACGCCGGGTGGCGTCTGCGTCGCTCCCACCACTCGCTTCGACGACGGCATCGACCTGCACTGCATGAAGATCGGCGAAGGCGACACGATCGCCCAGTGGCACATGAAGCGCGTGACGATGCAGTCGCGCGCACCCGGCCTCTATGTGCTCGACGAGCGCACTCGCCTCGCCGGCTGCCACATGATCAGGGACACGATCGAGCGGCTCGTTCTCGAGGAGGGCCTCGACGACTTCAAGGAGTTCATGCGTGAGGCCATCGAGGATGGCCGGCGATCGTTCAAGACCCGCGCCCGTTCCCTACTCATCCCGGGCCGCTATCGCTCGGCGGGCTTCTTGGAGGCTCGTTACGCGGACAAGACCGAGATGCCCAAGCGGGCGCGCCGCGACCTGATCATGCACGGCAACTACGAGGCCGTCGTCGACAAGGACGGTCAGTGGACGACGGATCTGCGCGGCTGCTCGGCGTGGGGCTGGCATTCGTTCAACGCGACGCCCGCGGCGCAGCAGGGGATGCAGTGGATCCTGTTCACGCAAACGCTCATCTGCAACGACAAGATCAACGACGGCGCGTACTACGCGACCGACCTCAAGCTCACCCCCGGCACGTGGGCGGATCTCGGTGACGCGCCGTGCTCGTCGTCGTTTCCGTGGATGCCGATGTTCGCAACGTCGACGGGCTACCTGCGAGCCATCTCCCGGGCGCTGCAGTCTCGCGGCTACATCGAGGAGATCGTGTCCACCTACACCGTCTCGGGCAACGTTGCCCAGGGCGGCGGCATCGACCAGTACGGGCAGATCTCGGGCTTCATGAACTTCGAGATCGGGGCGCAGGGCCAGGGCGGCAAGTACGTCCTCGACGGTCTTGACTATGGGGCCGCCGTCTTCAACCCCGAGGGCGACATGGGCGACGTGGAGATGTGGGAGCTCGTCAAGCCCGTCATCTACCTCGGTCGGCGCATCAAGCCGTACACGGGCGGGATCGGTCGCCACCGCGGCGGCTCGTCGTTCGAGTCCCTGATGCTGATCCACGGCACGCCGGACTTCGAGATCGAGAACATCGGTTGCGGCGGCATGTTCACCTCACCCGGCCTGTTCGGCGGATATCCCGGCGCGCAGGCCTACGTGCACAACGTCTACGGCTCGGACATCTACGAGAAGGCGAGCAACGGCGAGACCTATCCCGTCGCGGACGTCTCCGGCGAGGAGCTCGCGCTAAACGCCTTCGGCGGCCAACACGACGTCAAGCAGGATCCGTTCACGCTGATGCAGGCCGTCAAGACCGGAGACATCTACCTGTCCTCGGGGCGCGGTGGCGGCGGCCTCGGCGATCCTCTCCTGCGCTCCGACGAGCGCATCGCCGACGACGTCGCGGGTGGCCACATGACGCAGAAGTGGGCCGACCGGGCCTACGCCACCGACGATCGGGACGTCGCGCGCGCGCGACGGCTCGAGCGCGCGCGTCCCGCGAGCGAGTGGTGGAAGGAGCAGCGTCAGCGGATCCTCGACCAGGATCTCATCGAGCCGGTCAAGGTGATGTACGCAGAGTCGATGCGGCTCGGACCCGAGTACGCGGCCGAGTTCCGCGGCTTCTGGGACCTGCCCGACGACTTCGACTTCGATGCCGTCACGCCGACGGTCGTGGCGCAGAGCTCGCAGCCTGGCAAGGTGACCCCGGCCGAGTCTGCGCAGACGTACCTCGAGGGTGCCGAGGCCTTCCTGCCCGAAGACCACCAGGACGTACCCGTCGCCTCGATGATGACGCCGGAGCTGCTTGCCGATCTCGCCGACGAGAAGCTCTCGCGACGCGCCGTCCACGACATCCAGTCCGGTCACAAGGACCCCGACCGCTTCGACAAGTGGGTAGCCCTGCTCCAAGGACGTGTCGGCTACGACGATTCGATCGTGCTGCCCTTCGGTGAGGGCCTCAACATCGTCCGTCGCAAGGAGGACGGAGAGCTGGTGATCCGCACCGATGCCGGCCACGACTTCTGCCGGTGGGATGAGAACTGGAAGATGCACGCCCCGATGTTCGTACGCGACAACGACGAGACCTACCGCGAGATCTATCCGGAGCTGTCACATCCCGACGGTGAGTGGATGGAGCTGCGCGAGTACTACTGCCCCATCTCCGGGCATCTGCTCGAGACCGAGGCCGTGCCGCCGGGATACCCGGTCGTCCACGAGTACCTGCCCGACATCGAGGGGTTCTACAGGGGCTGGCTCGGTCGTAACGTGCCCGGCTGACCGGGTCGAGACGACGCGGTGAGCACGACCGCCCCCGTCCACCAGGGCCGCGGGCTGCAAGCGACGTGCGTCGCCGTCGACATCGGCGACGCGCGGATCTTGCAGCCGGTGTCGATCACGGTGCCGGTCGGTGAGTTCGTTGCCCTCATCGGACCCAGCGGGTCGGGCAAGTCGACGATGCTGCGAGTGCTCGCGGGTGTCGCGCCCGCGTCAGAAGGCGAGGTGCTCATCGGCGGCGAGGAAGTGCGCCTGCGGTCCACCGACATCGGCTACGTCCCCTTCGGCACGCTCTTGCACAAGGAGCTCACCGTGCGCGAAGCACTGCAATGCGCGGCGCAGCTGCGCCTCCCTCCGCAAACGCCACGGTCCGACCTGTCCGAGCGCGTCGAGGCGGTCATCGCCGAGCTGTCCATGAGCAGCAGCGCGGACACCCGCATCAGTCAGCTCTCCGACGGTCAACGTCGCCGCGCATCCTGTGGCGCCGAGCTGGTTGGCCGCCCCGACGTCCTCGTCCTCGACGAGCCCGCCACCGGCCTCGATGCCGCACTGGAGCGGCGCGTCATGGACATGCTCCGCGGTCTGGCCGACGAGGGGCGCGGCGTGCTCGTCGCCACGCACGCAACGAGCAGTCTGGACCTGTGCGACCGCGTAGCCGTGCTCGCACAGGGCGGGGAGCTGCGCTTCCTCGGGCGCCCGAGCGAGTTGCTCGACCGCTTCGAGGTCGAGAGCTTCGACGAGGTCTACAACGCTCTCGAGGATGACACGCGCGTTCGCCCGGCCGAGGAGCACGAGGTCTCCGAGGCCATCGCGGCACCGCGCTCGCAGCGTCGTCGCGAGCAGATCCCGCCGTTCGGCGGGCAGGTGCGGGTGCTCGCTTGGCGCTACGCGACGTGCATGCTGCGAGACCGCCGCCAGCTGCTGCTGCTCCTCGGTCAGGCACCGATCATCGGTCTCGCGATCGGCTTCGCGCTGCCCGCCGGCGTCTTCGGCGACCGCACGCTGTCGTCGTACTACCTGGTGATGCTGGCCTTTCTGCTCGTCACCGGCAGCCTGTGGCTGGGCGCGATCACCGCTTGCCGGGAGATCGTGCGCGAGAAGGCGATCATCGCGCGCGAGGTGTCCGTGGGCGTGCGCCTCGAAGCCTACCTAGCGGCGAAGTGCGCGGTGCTGCTCCCTCTCGCGGCGGCCGAGGCGCTGCTGCTCTCGCTCGCCACGCTGCTCATTCAGCCCATCCAGCAGGGCCCTGGGGTCGTCTTCGAGATCTTCCTCGTGTGCGTCGTCTGCGCCTGGGCGGCGATCGCGCTTGGACTGTGGCTGTCGGCGGCGGTGACCACGCCCGACCAGTCTACGTCGTCGGTGCCGCTCCTGCTCATCCCGCAGCTGCTCTTCGCGGGTGCGATCATCCCGTTCACGAGCTTCAACGTCGTCCTGAAGGCGGTGGGCGATCTGATGATCTCTCGGTGGGCGTTGTCAGCCCTGGGCAACGTCATCGGCCTCGATGAGCAGTTGGACTCGTCGATCGGATCGGTTACCGGTTTCGATCCGAGCTTCTATCGTATACCCGCCGCCGCCTCGCTCGGGGCCCTGGTAGCACTCAGCGTCATCGCGCTCGTCGGTGCCGCGCTGACGCTCGAGCGGCGCCTGAGCCGATGAGTGGTGTCCGAAGGGGATATGCGCGCTCGCCGCGATCCTCACCTCATATAGAAGCCGGGCCCCTCAGCGCTCGACCGTGACGAGTGTGCCGATCGGGGTATAGGGCCAGACCTTGGCCGCCGAGGCGAGTGAGAGCTCGACGCAGCCGAGGCTCTGGGGCGTGCCGAACGAGGCGCGGGTGAACGCGTGGATCGCGTCGCCGCCGTTTAAGTAGCTGATGTACCGAATGCCCGGATAGTTGTAGGTCGAGCCCCCGGGTTTGCTCGCGGCGTTGAAGGGCCACAAGACGATCGCGGAGCTCGCGCGTGAGCGCGAGGTCTCTGAGACGCTGCTCAGGCGGTGGCGGGAGCAGTTCCTCGCCGGCGGCGTGAGAAGCTCGCCGGGAAGGCCGAGCGCACGCAGCTCGACGAGCTGCGCCAGCGTAACGCCCGCCTCGAGCGCGCGCTGGGGCGCAAGACGATGGAGCTCGAAGTCTCGGGGGAACTCTTGCGGGGATGGGAGTGACCGAGCGCGTCGCCCGTTCCCGCGAGCTGGTCGCCGAAGGACGTTGCCCTTCGGTGGTGGCTCGCGTTGCCGGCATCTCCCGTCAGGCCTCTATCCGCGCCCGTCCCGGCCGCCGAAGGGCTACCGGCGGCCTTTGAGCGATGACGATCGAGTCATCCTCGATGTCGCCAGAGAGAACCCAACCGACGGCTCGCGAATGGTTGCGGCCCTGGCCGGCCGGGAGCTAGGCCGGCCGGTGAATCGCAAGAAGGCCCGGCGGCTCATGGGCGAGCACCGGTTGCTGCAGCGCCACCGGCCGCTCGGGCGGCGCAAGCGGCCGGGGTTCTTCCGGGTCGAGCGCCCCGATCAGCTCTGGCATATGGACATGACCTCGGTCTGGCTGCCGAGCATGGCTGGAGCTACTTGAACGCGATCATCGACTGCTGCACCCGCGAGATCACCGGCTGGAGCCTCGACGTCCGCTGCCGCCACCAAGAAGCCACCGCGGTCCTCGAGCAGGCCGTCGCCGAACGCCGGATCGAGCCCAGGACGTTGGTCTTGGGCAGCGACAACGGCACCGCCTACACCAGCCGCGCGTTCCGCGCCCGGCTCGCCGAGCTCGAGGTGACCCACCGCCGCGGCGGCTACCGCGACCCCGAATCCCAGGCGTTCATCGAGTCCTGGTTCTCAAAGCTCAAGGAACGCTGCATCTGGAGAGAAGAGTTCGAAACCCTCGACGACGCCCGCGAAGTCATTAGCCGTCACATCGACCGCTACCACCACCGGCCCCACAGCCGCCTCAACTACAAGACACCACGCGAAGTCGCCGCCGCCTGGCAGAATCCCGACGACCACCTAACACCGGCGGCCTGAACTGACAACACGCACGGGGACCAGGCCACACGCGCGGTTCAGCACCCACATATCGCACTTCGGTCACCGCACCCCGAACGTCCAGGTCGCGTTCTGGCGGGCGGTCAAAGCCGTCGGGTACCTCCCCGATCAGCTCGGCACCTCCTACTACCCCACCGACGGCAAGACCACGTTCGGCGCCCCGGACATGTTCGAGTTCTTCAAGCAGACCGCCACCGCGCTCGGGGAGAGGTTCGATCGGCAGCTATTCATCGCCGAATACGGCTACCCGTCGAGCCTCATGCAGCCCCCGTATCCCTTCAACGACCCCGTTCCCGGCTACGCCCAGTCCGAAGCCGGACAACACGACTTCCTGCGCGACCTCCTCGCGTGGGGCACCGCCTCCGGGCACCTGGCCGGAATACGGCCATGGCAGCCCGAGGACATATCGGCCGAGTGGCAGCCGATGAGCTTCTTCACCCCATCCGCAGGCACCGCAACAGCCAAGCCCGCGCTCAACGCATTCCGCGAAGTGTTGGGCGCACAGTGCGGCAGCTCGCCGGCCCAAGGCCGGCTCGTGGCCCGCTTCTACGGCCGCCGCCACCGGCGACCCGGAGTGCTCGCGCGGCTGCAGACGACCGCCGGCACCCTCACGCACCTCACCGTCGAGCTGCGCCGCGGTCGCCGCCTCGTCGCCAAAACCAGCGTCGCGCGCGTCGGCAAGACGCCGCACGACGTCATCCTCAAACCCCACGCTGGGCACCTCCGAGCCGGCCACTACACCTTCCTCGTCACGCACGCCGGCAACGCTCATCCGTCGAATGGTGAGCGTCCGCTGACCCCCCCGGCCCGAGGCCAGCCACCGTCGCGGCTCGCGCACGCACTCTCGCGCGGACGGCCGCTCTCTCGGCCGCTCACGAAGCGCCCGGGGGAAATCGGCCCCGCGCCGGACGACCGCGGGCGGCTGACCTCGAGCGGATGCTTGCGAAGGCGACCGGGCCGGGGCGGCGCCTTCCACGCGGTCGCGTCCGCGTCGTCGCCACGCGCGAGATGCCTCGACTCGCCGAGAAGTAGACAGCAGCCGAATCCCGACGGTTGACCGCATCCTGCTCGTCGATCGAGACGATCGACGACTCCGCGACCTTCCGGGTCGCTCCTTCTGGTGGCAGCGCAACTGTGGTTGGCAAGAACGGCCCGTTGGTGGCGGCGCTACCCGCGAAGAAGAAACTTCTCACACACTTGCACCAGGGTGCCCCCATCTGGTCTGGGGCTGCGGAGTGGGGAGGGTGTTGTCGATCGGGAAGCTCGGGGCGGGGCAGGCGGACTACTACTTGGAGGCGGTCGGCCAGGGGGCTGAGGACTACTACGCCGGCGCGGGCGAGGCGCCGGGCTCCTGGGCGGGGAGCGCTGCTGACGAGCTTGAGCTCTCGGGCCAAGTCGAGGGCGAGTTGCTGCACCGGGCATTGTCGGGGCAGCATCCGCGGACCGGCGACCCGTTGGCCAAGCCGCCCGGGGGCGGGGTTCGGGGTTCGTGTCCCGGGATTTGATCTGACGTTCTCCGCGCCGAAGGGCGTGAGTTTGCTTTTCGGTCTCGGCGATTCGGAGCTCTCGCGGGAGGTGCGGGAGGTGCGGGAGGTGCGGGAGGCGCATGAGGCGGCCGTCGGGGCGGCGTTGGGGTACATGGAGCGCCAGGGCGCGGTCGCTCGGCGCGGTCACGGCGGCACGCAGAGTGTGCTCGGCAACGGGTTTCTCGCGGCGGCGTTTGGGCATCGCACGAGCCGGGCGGGCGATCCGCAGTT
>JAABUZ0100002340.1_pt1 | contig 31860 bp, 33 predicted proteins | sample 5562091 | NCBI WGS metagenome assembly JAABUZ01 (sample SAMN12813069, study PRJNA571459) | rock metagenome | isolation source: Antarctica rocks | place: Antarctica: Victoria Land, Linnaeus Terrace sud | collected 2015-12-21
CGCGCCGATAAACACTACTTCCCACTGGTACTTTTCGCGCTGATGGGTAATCATCTCAAAGACCTGACGGCTGCTGAACTCGCGCGAAGCATTCTCTTCGCCGTCCGTCATAATCACGAACAGAACTTTGCCCGCCCGTTCACTTTCCCGCTGTGCGGCCAGCCGAGCGCCGGTCGCGTGGACCGTGCGCCCGATGGCATCGAGCAAAGCCGTGGAACCGCGCGGCACGAAAGTTTGTGCCGAAAGCAGCGGCGCGTCCTGAAGCCGCTTGCCTTCATAAAGAACATCGTACTTGTCGTCGAACTGTACCAGCGTCAAGTTGGCGTCACCGGGAACGGCCTTCTGCTCCTCCAAGAACGCATTGAAGCCGCCAATCGTGTCTTCCCGAACGGCCTCCATCGAGCCGGAGCGATCCAGCACAATCGTGATGTCAATTAAGTCGTCTTTCATATCCATTTTCTCCTGTAGTCATCGTACCCTGTCTCGTTCGTACTCTTTAGGAACTCACAGGGTTCGGCCGATACCGGAAATTATGGATTTAATGAAATCAAGCCGCCGAGCGGAGTGCAGGATGTCGGGGCTTCAACACAAGAATGAGGTCTTCTTCGTCTTTCAGCCGAAAGCGGCTTGCGGTCAAGTTGCCGCAGCGCATAAGATAAACATAAATCGGCGCGGCCACAGCATAGGGTCCAAGCAGTTCGGGAAGATCGTTCAGCCGGATAGGGTTAGTCACGGCGGGAAGAGAAGTCGGAGCGGGCAGATTGGCAGGGGACAGCATGGCAAGGGTTCCTTTGGCAAAATAAATCGCTGAGAACATGCCGTCGCTGGCGCTGGGGGTGTCTGCCTTGAACAATCGCCCCTCAGCAAAGTATCGGCAAAGGAACCGGGCATCTTTAGGACAGGGACTTACGGCGGGCTTTTTTGTATGGTAGATAGGGTTACGGCGAGCCGGACACGGGCGTACCGGGAACGTAAGGGTTTAAAGGCGCGGCGACCAGCATGTAGTTCAGCGGCGCTTGGAAAAGCGTATCGCTCAGGGGCGCGTCCGTGACCGAGCGGACGGTAAACACCGTGACTGTCGTCACCGGCACGGTGCTTGCTTTCGCGCCTTCGACAACCCCGCCGTACCGGTTGATGGGCCTGCCTGCCGACGAGGCCGGGATATAACCCACCGTCATCCGGGCCAGCAAGGGCAGCCCTTTGTGCTTGTCAAGCGCGTCCGCAAGCGGCTCCTGGAACGGCCCCGATGACGCGGCGGCAAGCTGGGCGGCGAAGATCGTGTTTGCTTTGGACGGGAACTTGTAGGCCTCCGACAGCCAGATTTCGCCGGTGAGGCTCCACTGCGCCGGAGTCAGCGGGACGCTCCGCCTGCGGCCTTCCGGCCCCTCTTCATTGCCGTCTCTGTCGCCTCCCTGCCGGAACCCCTGGGAGCGCGGGCGGGCGACACTGCCGGTCACAAGGTACCGGCGTGCGATTGTTCCCGCAAAGGTCATGGTTTTGTCCGTCTCTTTGAGGTCCAGCTTAACATCGTCTTTGTCCGGGCTGCCCGTGCCAGGCTCGATTTCCGTCGGAACCGTCACGTAATATGTCTTGCGGGCCGTGTCCAGCCCATAAAGAATGTTCGCTTTGCCGTCCTGAATAATTGTCGGCTCGCCGGACACTTCCAGCCGGGCGTTTGCGCCTTGATACCGCAGCGTGACTGCCTGCGGAACCGGCGGCGTCCGCCCCGTGCCGGACAAGAGCTGCGCGGTCAGCGTGATGTCGGCCCGTGACGACAGCGCGGCAGCACCCAGCAGGCCGGCCGAGGCCAGAGCGGCAAGCGAAATTATGGAACCAGTCAGAGGCATGGAAAATTCTCCGAAGCAGGCGTTATTAAAAGCAGGCGTTATTGAGAGGCAGTATGCACCGGAAACGTGAAAATCAGATAAACAAAGAACCATGCCATTAGAAACCATGCGTTGAAACGCACGGCTAGGTTTTATTGGGGTAGTCAGCGCGGACGCTATAAAACACCGCTTCGCGGGGTTAGGATAAGACAATCTGAGTCCCGCGAAGCGGTACTTCTTAGCCGAAGGCTGAGTAGCCGTGCCATTCATGGCATGGTTCCTAATGGCATGGTTCTAATGGCATAGTCCCTGTTTCTGCTCCTGCGATTTCTACGGGGTTCCCGCTCAAGATTTCCGTAAAGAATTTAACGCGGTCTGCCGACAGTAGAAGTATACTTGGAGACAACCGCCCATGTCCACCGCAGCGCCGACAATCAGCTTTTCCGGCCTGGCTTCCGGCCTAGACACGACCAGCATTATCAGCCAGCTGACCACAACCGCTCAGGTTCCGATCAAAACCCTGAACACGCAGATCACCGGCTATAACTCGCAGCTGACAGATTGGCAGACGCTAAACACCAATCTGGCGGCCCTGCAAAACGCCGTTTCTACCCTCAGCAGCCAGGCCACGACCAATGTCCCGGCGGCAAGCTCGTCCAATCCCGCCGCCGCGACAATTACCAGCCAGGTCGGCGCGACTTTGGGCAGCCACTCGCTGTCCGTCACCCAGCTTGCCCAGGCGCAGGAAGTCGTGTCGGCCTCCCAAAACAGCGGCACGACCGCGCTAGGCCTTGCCGGCAGCTTTACGCTTAACGGCAAAACCATCCAAATCAACTCCAGTGACGCGCTGCAGGATGTCGCAAGCAAAATCAACGCCGCCGGGGCCGGCGTCACCGCGAACGTCGTCAACGTCGGAACCAACGATTACCGATTAACTTTGAGCAGCACGCAGACCGGGGTCGTAAACTCTATCGCCGCCGCCGATACCGGCGGCACGGTCCTGAGCAGCCTCGGCGTCATTCAATCCGGCGCGGCGGCGGTGCGCCAGAGCGTCAGCTACACCCAGGGCGGCACGGCCTACACCGGCGCGGCGTCTTTGACGCTCACGAGCGCGACCCAGCCGGTCGGCTCGCTGCTTGGCATCGCCGCCGGGTCCGCCCCGTCGGGGACATTCCAACTGTCAAACGGCGGCACGGGAACCGGCAATACCGCCAACATCGCCGTCAACTTGAACACGGACTCGCTGACGACTATCGCCAACGCGATCAACAAAGCGGGCGTGAGCGGCGTTTCGGCGGAAGTCGTCACCGTTCCCGACGCCAACGGCAACTTGAACCGTATTCAGCAGCTTCGGATTGTCGGCAGCGGCAATACTTCGGCCGTGCCAAGCACCGCGACCACCGCCGTTCCAAGCTACAGCAGCTTAAGCACATTCGGCGGCAGCCTGACCGTAGACGGCCAAACCGTGAGCCTGAGCGGCAACAGCAACACCGTCAGCCAAGTTCAATCGGCCATTCAAGCGACCACCGGCAACAGCGGGATCACCGCCACGTTAAGCGGCAGCAACCTTGTGCTGACCGATCCCGCCGGCAACCCGATCACCGCGACGCTGACCAGCCTGCACTCTTTCACCGGCCCACGCAACAATGGGGCATTCGGCAATCCGACCGTCGCAAACGGCGCACCTGCCGGACCTGTCACCACGAAGTTTACCGATACCAGCGGGGTTCTGGCAACCGTCGGCATCCTGCAAAACTCCTATACGGACATCGTTACCCAGGCCCAGGACTCGAAGTTCAACTTGGACGGCCTGAACTTAACCCGCTCCACCAACACCGTCAACGATGTCATCCCCAGCGCGGCCATCAGTCTGCTTTCGGGAACGACTGCCACACCGGCGACGACAACGCTGAACGTGGCCCAGAACACCACCGCCGTCGTCCAGGCTGTTTCGTCGTTTGCGACCGCCTACAATGCCGTGCAGGACTTTGTCACCAATGAAAACAAGTTCACCGCGCCGACCACGACGGCAAGCGGCGCGGCCGGAACCAACCCAGCCCTGTTCGGCAATACAACTTTGACCCAGATTCAGCAGACACTTTCTCAGGCCTTGACCGCTGTATCGGGAACAAGCACGCTGCAGTCTATCGGAGTCACACTGAACGGGTCCAATGACTTGGTAGTCAACTCGAACGCGCTCACCAGCGCCTTGCAATCGGACCCGAACGTCGTTACCAGCTTGTTCGGCCTGTCGGGAACCTCCGACAGCGCCTCCATTCAGTTTGTCAAAGGCAGCGTCAAAAGCGCCGCGTCTTCCGGGACCGGCTACGCCGTCGCCATTACCCAGCCAGCCACCCAGGCCGGCGGAACCGCCGGGACGGCGGCGACTTCCGGCGCGGTCAGCACAACCCCGGAAACGCTGACCTTCGGCGGCACTTTGTTCCCCGCATCCATCGGCCTGACCATTCCCGCCGGCAGCACGCTTCAGCAGACGGCAGCGCTGATTAACGCCACCAGCAGCCTGAACACCCAGATTTATGCGTCGGTAAACGCGGGCGGGCATCTCGTGATCGCCTCGCAGGCTTACGGCTCCAATACCGGGTTCTCCGTTTCTTCCGACGCCGCCGCCAGCGGCACAAACTCCGGCATCGGCCCCTCGCTGACCGTCACTTACGGCAAGGATGTCGCCGGCACCATCAACGGCGAAGCCGCCATCGGAACCGGACGAACGCTGACCGGCAGCAGCGGCGACGCCCACGCCGCCGGTATTCAGCTCTTGGTCACGGCGACCACAGCTTCGCCCGCCGGAGGCGCGGCCGGCCATGTCACCCTCACGCACGGCGTCGCCGACGGCCTCAGCGCGGCTTTGACCCAGATTTTAGACCCAACCAGCGGCTCCGTCATCGGCGCGGAGAACGGCCTGAATTCGCAGATTTCCTCGGCTCAGGCCCAGGAAATCCAGATTCAGACGACAGTGGATGCCTATAAAGCCTACCTAACACAGATTTTCAGCCAGCTCGAAACGCGGGTCAGCGCCTTGCAGGCCCAGGGCAGTGCATTCACCGCCGCCTTCAGCGGCTCCAACAACTCGTCGTCCAGTACGTCCTCGACGGCAAAGACTTCCATTTAGTCTGATTGCTTACCATTGAAGGAACCCTATGAGTCTCCCAAACCCTTATGCCCAGTACCGCCAGAACTCCATTGAAACGGCGTCGCCCACCCGCATGATCGTGATGCTCTACGACGGCGCGATCCGGTTTCTGACTCAGGCGCTGGCCGCGATGGCGGCGAAACGGTACGCGGAGCAGTCGCGGCTCATCGGCAAGGCCCAGTCCATTATCGCGCACCTGCACGACACGCTGAACCCAGACACCGGACGCGCCTTTGCCGCCTCCCTGCTCGGCATTTACACGGCTCTCCTGCGGACACTGACCCAGGCAAACATTGAAAACCAGCCGAAGCCGGTAGAAGACGCCATGACAGTTCTGCGCGAGCTGCGCGAAACCTGGGCCGAAGTAGACCGCCAGTGCCAGGTCGCCAGCTCCGGCAGCCGGGAACTTATTGCCGCTTAGCACGTCTCACCAAAACAGAAACCAACAAAACAGAAACCAACAAAACAGAAACCAACAAAACAGAACTGACGCCTCAGAAAGATTACCCTGCCATGTCACTTGCGGCACGCAATGCAGAGCGCTCGACGCTGAAACGGCTGCTGGAGCTGTCCCAGCAGCAGATGAACATTTTGGAAGCCGACGATCTGCTGGCCTTCGACGTGATTCTCGCTGAGAAGCGAACACTCATCGAAACACTCAAAAACGGCCCGGCGATCCTCGCCGCCGACCCCAGCCTGGAAACTCTGGTAGCCCGCATTCAGGACGCCGACAAAGCGGCCCAGCGCCTGCTGTACCAGAAAGTCGGGCAAGTCATGCGCGAAATGAACCGGGTCAACCGGCAGCAGCAGGCCCGCGGCGCGTATCACGAGGCAAAACCGTCTGCTTCTCCCAAGCCCCTCGGCTTTCTGCCGGATACCCCCATGTTCATGGACGTTCGCTCTTGAGTCAATGCCGACGTGCCGGGGTTGTAGAAAACCCCGGTACACCCTCTGCAAACAAATCCCGTCCCAATGAACTTTTCTTTCTGCTGCGTTGTAAACAGCAGTGATGATTAAAGTAACCGCCGGGAGAACAGACACTTTGGAAGCGAAACGCCGTGAGTTCGCCGCGCTCGCCCGCCAGCACGAAACAGCGCTCCTTCGGGCCTCCCAGCGCCTCTGCCGAGGCCAGCAGGATTTGGCCCAGGACTTGGCCCAGGACACGCTGGTCCGCGCCTACCAGGCGTACTTGGACGGGCGCTTCCAGCAGGGGTCCAATGCCTGGCCCTGGCTGCTGCGTATCCTAACCAACCTTTTCATCAATGACCTGAACCACAAGCGCCGCTGGGACTCCGGCGTTGATTTAGACACGCTGATGCAGTCGGGCGGCGGCCCGGCGCAGACCCACGCCGCGCCCGCCGATGTTCCCGGAACCGATCTGATGGCCCGGACATTAGATGAAGAGCTGGAACAAGCGCTTGCGATGCTCTCCGACAGCCTGCGCGTCTGCCTGATTCTTTCCGATGTGGAAGGCCTCAGCTACGAGGAAACCGCCCTCGCCCTCGGCATTCCCCTCGGCACGGTCCGCTCCCGCCTGGCACGGGCCAGAATGAAGATGCACGATTTATTGCAGGACTTCGCCCACCGGCGCGGCTACCTGCGCTAAACATTTGCCGGCAATTTTATGTTGAAATACTTTCAAGGACACTTCTCATGCACAAGCTCGACCCGAACAATGTCAAACCCTGCCGGCACATGGAAACCCTTGTCTCCTCCTGGGTAGACGGAAAACTGACCGGCATCGCCCGCTGGTACACCGCGCTGCACGTCAAAGGCTGCCCGCAGTGCCAGTCGTCGCTGCCCTTTTTGCAGACGCTGCACTTTCGACTCAGTGAACTGGGCCAGACGCCCGCCCCCGAAAAGCTTTCCGACCCGCGCTGGCAGGCAGTCGAAGCGGCCTGGGTACACACAGAATCGGGTACACGCCCGGAAGAAGAACCACAGGCGGGGATGTAAGTACCCGCAGGCGGAACAAAGGAAGCCTATCATAAAGTGTATTGCAGCATTTAGAAACCAATCAAATTATTTTTGATTGGTTTCTAAATAGATTTGACACATCCAGAATTGGCCTGCTATAATGAAGGCATGGAGTTTGTGACTGTTCAGGACGCAGCCGTGTTGTTGAGAGTATCGCCGAAAGCGATTTACTATGCCTTAGCGGAGAATAAACTGACGCGCCACAAGCAATTTGGGCGCGTAGTGCTTGACAAGGAAGAAGTGAACGCCTATCAGCCGCGTGCTGGTGCAGATCGTCCGTCACGTCGCCGAAGTATAGCTTCACGCGAGGCGCAGGAAGCCAGCGTAGAATGAGCAGCCTGCTCCTTTATTCGACAAACGTCTATCTAAAGCTTCTGATCCAGGAAAGATACCGAAACAATCTCCACTGGGTCTGGTGCAGTGACTGTTTTGATACCACGAAGCAACTAGGCTACACTTTGGGGTCGTTGGTCGCTCCCAGTTCCAATCCTGTGGACATTTATCGAGACTTAAAGCGGGATTTTGACCGCTCCGATTTTCACAGCGCAAAGATTCGTGACCAAAAAGCTTCCTTTAAGAGTTTAGCAGTGCAATGGCAACAGGCAGGAGAGATCACAAAATTTCAAGAGCAGGAAATCGTGTGGACAGTGGACAATTCAGTTGCAATGTACTGGCGTCCGTTAATCTATGTCATCCCGCGTCATTTAGTGGAAACGCGCCTTGTGCATGTTCCGATCAATCAACGCGCTTCTATTGCCGATGAGTTTACCATTCCTGACCTGACCCGGTCGGAGTTTGATTTGTTGGAGTTTTGAGAATGTTATTGTGGAGCTAACCAATTCCATACTTCATAAGGGACTAAATCTATGTTGGAGAGTTTGAGCGGGTTCAGCAAGAAAGAAGTACAGGGAATCCTTTCTTCTGTTACCCTGTCTCTTTTGCCAAATCCGTCCTTAGAACCGCGTCGCCCTATTGATGAGACGCTTTACCGCCGCATCCTCGCTGAGTCTCGTGAAAAACTCAGTGTCGATCCAAGCGATGAGACACCGGAAACCCGCTCCCGCGTTGTTGACTTCCTGGGAAACCAGATTAGCGAAAGCATCCTGCACGGGGCGGATATTGACCGTATCAAGTCACGCTTGGGCGAAAGCGGATACCTACGGCCTGATGAGTATGAAATAAAGTCAACACTTGAAACGGAGCAGTTTCTAGATGTCTTACGGATGCAGAAGACGGAGTTGCTAGATGCTATCAATAATCCTGATAAGGCCGAGCATCTAACTGCTGATATATTGCAAGATGGCAGTTTAACAGGTCTGTCCCTGTTCACCAAATTATTTGGCACTGGACACGACAGCTATCTACTTATCGTTGGATTGGAACGTGTCGGGCATACATTGGAACCACATTTCTTTTACAGAGCTTATTTTTCTGATGTAGATATACAATCTGCTCACTCACCATTAGAAACTTTGAAGGTATTCATTAACCGCTATGGCATACGCTTCCAACTGGGAAATCTTCCCGCAACAATGTTTTATCAGCGAGAGGTGCTTCCCTATAACAAGACTAAATACAATAGTACGGTACAGAGTATCGACAAACTTTTGCACCCATTGGAAATGACTTCTGACTATTTGACATCCGCAATGATTCGTACCATTCCTTCCCTAGGATTAGTTTGTTTCACCGCTATATTTCTGATAAATCTAACGAAGTATAGAAAAGATCTGGAAGGCCATGGCATTAAGATTGCCTCCGTTGAAGAGATGCTATCAAAGCGCCATATAAACCAGATGAACAAAAATCTGTTGTCAAGAAGCAGTATTGGAAATAAACGGATTATGAGAGGCAAGCTATAAAGGCTTATCTTAGAAGATTACTAGAAGTTCAATGCAAACAAGGCGAAGCGCGAAAAGCAAACACAGCCATAATCACCCAACCTTTCCAGGCTGGGTGTTTTTTTCTCCGACACTAACTTTCTCCAATATAGCTCTTTACGAAGCCGCTTAGTGCATCATGACGAGCATCTTGGGGGTGCTGAGGTCCTGGGTGCTGGGGGTGCGGGACAGCGTCGCGAGCAGGGCGTGGCCGTCATCGCGGTGCTGCGGGGCGAGCAAAAACGAGACGCCTTCCGCAAGGCCAAGCAGGGGGGGCGCGGGCAGTGGGCCGCAGTCGAGACGCAGCTTCAGGAAGCGGGGCAGCGTTTCCGGCTGCCACTGGCCGTGGAAGAACGGCGCTTCGCCTGGCTCCTGGTCCAGCACAAAGAGTTCGCGGCGCATCCGCAGGCTGCCGCCGGCGTACAAGGCGTACAATGACGCCGAGTGGACAGTCTCCGTTCCCGACAGCAGGCCCGCCACAAACTGCTGCATCCGGGCCAGCAGGGCCAGCGCCTCCAGCGGGGCAATGAGCCGGTGCGAGACGCCCGCGCCGAGCGCCCCGGCAAATTCTTCCGGCATCTCCGCAAGCTGGTAGTAGCCGCCTTCGTCCGACAGCACGGCGCTTGCGACTTCGTTGGCGTACTCTGTTCCCCGCCCCACCCGCTTCTTAATATACGCAATTGCGAGGCCGTGCCGGTCCGCATGGGCGGCTCGGATAGAGTCAAAGTCAGGATTGAAGTCGGAATCATCTGGCATGAACATAGGGCTTGGGGTCTCGTACCCGGCACTGGAAGTGCCGGTCTACTCTTGAATGAAAGTCCCTACGGGACTACAGATAGCGCAGCAGCATCGTTCGGTTCTTCAGTGTCGGAGACACTTTTACTCAATAGTAGACCGGCACTTCCAGTGCCGGTTTGATGCTTTTACTTAAAACTCGGCAGGATAATGCCCTTCATAATGACGTTCTGCGTGAGCATGAAGACCAGCAAGGTCGGCAAGGCGGCAAGAGTCAGCGCGGCCATCATCACATACATCGGCGCACCGCTCGATTGCAGCTCATACAGCCAGACCATGATTGTCCACATCTTGTGGTCCTGGCAGATCGTCATCGCATACAAAAAACCGCCGTAAGCCGCCGAGAATGCGCCCAAACCAATTACCGCAAAGATCGGACGGCTCAACGGCAGCGTGATGGTCCAGAACATGCGAAGCTCACCCGCGCCATCGAGAGTTCCGGCTTCGTACAGCTCGCGCGGCAGGCTGTCAAAGAAGCCTTTCAGCAGAAAAATCGAATAGCCGCTGGCCGCGCCGGGCAAAATCAGCGCGGCATACGTGTTCAGCAGATGGAACTGCTTCAGCAGCAGAAAGTTCTGGATCAGCGAAATCTCGCCCGGAAACGACATGGTTGCCAGCAAAAACAGCAGCACGGCGTTTCCATAGGACAGATTATACCGCGAAAGCGCATACGCGCAGAGCGGATTGACAATCAGCGTGGTCAAAATCGCCAGAAAACAGTAAATCACCGTCACCGAAACCGCGCTGCCGTGCAAAAAAATATACTGCATGACCAGGCGGTAATTGCGGGATACATAATCCCGCCGCAGCGCCCCGGCGTTCGCCTGCACATACGCCCAGTCGGACGCCAGCACCGCCTGCGCCGGGCTGGTGCCGTGCCAGCGCGTTTCCGGCGTGTCGGCAGACAGCACGCTTAACGGGGCGACGCGCAGGAACGCAATCCAGTCCAGCAGCGGCGGCCCTGCCGCCGGCAGCGCCTCCGGGTTTGGCAGCGTAATGGCACGGAACGACGCAATGTGAGCGCCGTACTTCTGGTTGTAACGCGCCACGCTGCCCTTGTATTGCTGCTGCAAAAACGCTTCATACGCGCCTCGTGCCGACGGCTCAACGCGAGTATCACGGAACGGAAGGAGAGTGCGGACAAACTCTTCCCAGTCTTTGCGCTCTTTCATATTGCCTTCCGGCAGTGCTGTCAGAGGAATGTCCCCATAAGAGCGCAGACGAGTTCCCCAGGCCGCGTTCAGCGTTCTCAAATCCGGCTCGGCTTCCTGCTGAAGCCAGCGCCGGTACAGCGGGTCCGCGCCGACCACGACAAAGTAATGGGCCGGCAAAGTCGCCTCAAACGCTTTCCAGTCCAGGCTTTTCGCGTCGGTTCCGGGCGTCCAGGTGTGGGCGGCAGGCTGCTCAAACGGCGGAAAGACCGTCAGAAAATCTTCGTCTTCCTGATTGTACGCGGCGTCCAATGCCCGGATACTGCCACGGAAGCGGGTTCGCAGGAACAAGTGGTAGCGGTCTAAAAGCGGGCTGGGACTGTACGCCGCCGCGCCGCCGAAGCCGGCGCTTTTGTAGCGGCCTGGCAGAGCCGCCGCGAACGCATTCCAGCCCCGCACTGCACCAGAGTCAGCCTGCGCCGGGGGCCGAATGTCTTGCAGCGCCGCATAGTTCGTGCCGTAAGCGGCGTTAATCACGTCCATGTCGCCCCGGTACTTGTCTTCAGCGTACTTGCCCAGCAGCGCCGTGTCGGAGTACAAATAGCGCGGCACAATCTCCGGGCTGGATTTTTCGTACTGCGACTCAGCGGACGCGCCGAGCATCACCAGGAACGGATACACCATCGCCACCGCGCCGAGCGTCAAAATCAAATACAGCGCCGCCACCAGCACGCGCATCTTCCAGGTCTTGCGACCGACCACGGGAATCAAAGCCATAAAACTATTATATCGGCAACCGGGCGTGATTGCAAGGGCAGTCCCCTCCCGGCTCACTAGGGTTCGCCACCCTCCCCTGTTAGGGGAGGGCATCAGAGAGGATAAAAGGGCGCGGCAAGCAGCGCCCCTACAAGACAATCCTGCACTTTCCAAAGCCCTCCCCTAACAGGGGAGGGTGGCGAACCCTAGTGAGCCGGGAGGGGTTCACCACCGCGCGGCGTACAGGGAAAAGCGGGACGGCAGGGTTTCGGCGGCGTCGGCCTTGCGGAAGGTCTGGCGGGCATAGCTGCGGGTTTCTTCCAGCAGCGCGGCGTGGACGCTGCCGGGAATGTCCCACATCTGCGAATACGTCCGCCGGGCCAGCGCATCCAGTGTCAGCGCGACGGGAATTGTCCGCTTCCAGGCAATCTGCGGCTCCAAAAGCGTGACGCTTGCACCCAGGCCGCCGTTGCGCTCCCGGCGGCGCAGAAAGGACAGGGCCGGGGACAGGCCGGACGTACCCAGGCTTGCCGCCAGAACACGCCGGGCGCGGGCGCGTTCAAAGTAGAAGTCCACCAAAACCGAGCGGCCTCCCAGCTCAATGCCGAGAAACAAAACGCCGGACTTCGGAACAAGAACACGCCGGACTTCGGACAATGTCAGCGGCCAGCGCTCAATCAGGTGCAGAATATGCACCATCAAAACGCCTTGAAATACCCCAGCGCGGAACGGCAGCCGCTGCAAATCGGCTTGCGCCAGCGGCAAAGCGCCCGGCGCGGTTTTTGCCGCAATCTGCCGCATCATGGCGTGCGAAACGTCTGCGCCGATGACCTGACCAGGGTGCAGCCGGGCCAGCGGCGCAGCAAACCGCCCGGTCCCGACCCCGGCGTCTAAGAACAGGCCGCCAAGCTCAAGCTTCGCTTCGCGCCCCAGCAGGCGGACAATATCTTCCATCTGCGCGGCGGGAATGACCCGCGTCCGGTCATAATCGCCCGCCACCGGGTCAAACGACAGATAGCGCCCCGGCGTTGTCATGGCGCAGCTTTCGGCGTGCTGATTGCCGGCGCGACTACGTACAGCGGAACCAAATTCAAAAAGTCATCCGTGTCGCCGTTTTGCAGCCGCCGCGCCGCAATCTCCGCCAGTCCTTCCGGCGGCGTCCAAAGCTGAGTCACCGCCGGACCGCGCCAGTCCGGCAATTGCCGCGTGTCGCCGCAAAGAACTGCATTCGGCAGCGCGTCCAGCCGTGCCTGCGCCGCCTCTAAAGACGCCGCGAACGGCGCTTCAACGCACTCCTCGCCTTGATAAAGCGCCGCGTAAACTTCCCCGCGCCGCGACGGCAGCACCGGCAGAACCGGGTACTCCAGCCTCGCCAGCGCCGACGCATAGGCATCCAGCGTTCCGACCCCGACCAGCGGGTGGCCCGTCACCTGCGCCAGCGTTTTAGCGGTCGTTACCCCGACCCGCACGCCCGTAAACGAGCCGGGACCCAGCCCCACCGCAAACGCCGTCATGTCGGCAAGCGCGAGGCCGCTCCGCGTCAGCAGCCCGTCCACCTCGCCCAGCAGCCGCACCGACAGGGTGCGCCTGCTCTCAAATAGGCTGACCGCCCGCACGCCGCCGTCGTCCTCCGCCAGCGCCAGCACGCAAACCGCGCCGCTTGTGTCCAGTGCGAGAAAAGTCATAGAGTTGCCAGCAGTTCTTCTGCTCTTGTACCCCACGCCGCCATCACGATCTGCCGCGTGTCGGGCGCATCGGGCGTAAGCGTAATGTCCAAACGGTCAGAGGGCAGCACGTCGGTGATCTTGTCGGCCCATTCAATCACGACAATGCTGTCGCCGCTGAGATAGTCATCAAACGCTAAGTCGTAAAGGTCGGAAGGCCCGGACAGGCGGTAAACGTCCAGATGAACCAACGGAACGCGCCCGCCGGGATGCTCGGCCACCAGCGTAAAAGTTGGAGAATTGACCGGCTCTTCGGCAGGCAGGCCAAGACCCAGCGCAAGGCCCTGAGTAAATGTCGTCTTGCCCGCGCCTAAATCGCCGACAAGGCAGAGGGTGTCACCGGCATGAAGCAGTGCGCCAAGATGGGCCGCGAGAGCGCGGGTCTCATCAGCGTTTTGCGTGTGGAACGTGCGTGTCATAGAGAACAGCGCCGGAAATTAAGACGCAAAATGATCCCAGCCCCCGCCGGAAGCATTCGGCAGGTCGGTCCCGTCGGGGCCGACAAAGCGCAGGCCGGCACGGGTGATTTCGCCGATTGGCGTCAGCACGGTTCCGGTCACGGCGACTGCGGCGGAAACGGCCTCGACATCCGCCGGGGCGACCGAAAGCAAAAGCTCGTAGTCTTCGCCGCCGCCAAGCGCAAACTCCCAGGCAGGGCGGCCAAGCTCTACCGCCATCGCGCTTAAATCGCCCGACAGCGGCAGTCGGGATACGTCTACCCGCACGCCGACGCCCGACGCCGCGCAGAGCTTCGGCAGATCGCTTGCCAGGCCGTCGCTGAGGTCCATGCAGCTATGCACGAGGCCGGTCTCGCGCAGGGCGCGGGCGGCGACCACGCGCGGCTGCGGGCGGCGGTGGGACTGCACCAGGGCGCGGCAGAGCTTTTCGGCGCGGGCCGCGCCGTGCTGCTCCAGCAGAGCCAGCCCTGCGGCGGAATTGCCGAGCGTTCCCGTCACCAGCAAAGTGTCGCCAATCTTCGCGCCGGTGCGCCTGAGCGCCAGTCCGGACGGCGCGGTTCCCAGCTGCGTGATGTTCACGGCAAGGCCGCCCGGCGTTCGGTTCGTGTCCCCGCCGGCAAGCCTTGCCCCGTAGCGGCCCAGGCAGTCGCACAGGCCATCGTAGAGCCGCTCGATGCTCTCGACCGTTTCTTCCGGCGGCAAAGCCAGCGACACGAACGTAAACGTCGGGTCGGCTCCCATCGCCGCGAGGTCGGACAAATTGACCGCTGCTGCCTTCCAGCCGATGGAATACGCATCGCTCCAGTCGCGCCGGAAGTGGACATTTTCGATCAACAAATCCGTCGTGGCGACAACTTGCAGGCCGGCGGGGACATCCAGCACTGCGGCGTCATCGCCGGCTGCCAGCGCGAGGCCGCTGCCGACCGCGCCGGCATAGGTGGCGCGGAGACGCTCAATCAGCCCGATTTCACCGCCGATTTCGGAAATACGCATCGGTTCTTCTAGCCGCCCCAGTTCCACATAATCGGGTTTTTGTCCAGGCGGTCAGTGACGGCGCGGCCAATTTCGTCAATGGCATCTAAATCGTCTTCGTCCACCTCGACATCTCCGGCGGCGGCATTCTGGGTGGCCTGCTCGGTGTTGCGAGCGCCGACAATGGCGCTTGTCTGCGGCTGGGCAATCAGCCAGGCCAGAGAAAGCTGCCCGACGGTGATGCCGTATTTATCGGCTAATGGACGCAGCTTGTCCAATGCGTTCTGGGCGCGTTCGTAGTTTTCGCCGGAAAACAGCTTGCTGCCCGCCCGGTTGTCGCCTTCTTCGAATTTGTGTCCGCGCTTAAACTTACCCGTGAGCAGGCCCTGAGCCAGCGGCGAGTAGGCGAGGATCGAGATTTTGTTGTCAATGCAGTACGGCGCGGCATCGCCTTCGACCTGACGCCAGAAAAGCGAATAGGGCGGCTGCAGGCTGTCCACGCGCCCGACTGCCGCGGCTTCCTGAAGCTGCGTTCGGTTGAAATTGGAAACGCCAATCGCGCGTATCTTGCCCTGTTCTTTGAGCGTCAGCAGCGCCCCCATTGTTTCTTCAATCGGCACAGCGTCGGTGCCGAACGTGCCGGCGGGCCAGTGGATTTGGTACAAATCAATCCGGTCCGTCCCAAGATTTTGAAGCGACCGCTCGCAGGCTTCTACCACTTGATCGCGCTTCAGATGGTCGGTGAACACTTTGGAAGCAATCACAATCTGGTCACGCTTGCTGCCGAGCGCCTGACCGAGTATCCGCTCGCTGTGGCCCTCGCCGTAGGCTTCGGCGGTGTCAAACGTCGTGATGCCACTGTCAAACGCCGCTTGATGGGCTTTGATGGTTTCGGCATCGTCAATTCCGACCCATTCGGATTTGCCGGACTGCCAGCCGCCGAAAATAATCGCGCTGATCTGGATTTTAGTGCGCCCAAGCTGTCGGTGCTGCATTGGAAATATTCCCTTCGAACAAAGAGGTCATTTGTGTTATGCCCAGAGTGATTTGAGTATAAGCGTTTTGCCAAGATTTTGTCAAGTTGACAATCTTTGGCGGTAAGCTTATAATAACAAACGAAACAAACATAACAGAAAGAAACGAAGTGACTCTATGCCGAACTCACCCTTGTCGCGCCGCGAAGTCCTTCGTCTTCTTGGTGCGTCCATGACACTGCCCGCTCTCAGCCAGGCCGCTTCCGCCGCCAATCCCACCACCCTCACTGCTGGGACATTCCCCGTCGCCATAGAAATTGATGCCGGAGCGCCGCTTGGCGAGCTGCGGCCGCTGTGGCGATTTTTCGGCTGTGACGAGCCGAACTATTCTTACCACGACAACGGCAAGAAGCTGCTGGGAGAGCTGGGAAAGCTCAGGCCCAATCACGTCTTTTTTCGGACCCACAACCTGCTGACGACCGGCGACGGCACGCCCGCACTGAAATGGGGTTCCACCAATGCCTACACGGAAGACGCAGAGGGTCAGCCGGTGTACGACTGGACCATTGTGGACCGCATCTTCGATGCCGGATTAAAGCGCGGCGTCAAGCCGTATGTCCAGATCGGCTTCATGCCGGAAGCGCTGTCGGTGCGCCCCGTGCCTTACCAGCATCACTGGACGCCGCACGCGAAGTACGAAGAAATCTATACCGGCTGGGCGTATCCCCCGAAAGACTACGCCAAATGGGGCGAGCTTGCTTACCAATGGACAAAGCACTGCGCTGAGAAGTATGGCCGGGCCGAAGTCGAGACCTGGTACTGGGAGGTCTGGAACGAGCCGAACATCGGCTACTGGCAGGCAGCGCCCGCAGACTACTTTAAGCTGTATGACTTTGCTGTGGACGGCGTCCGGCGGGCACTGCCGACCGCCCGTGTCGGCGGCCCGGAAACGGCGGGCGGGCCGGGCGGCACCTTTTTGCATGACTTTCTGGAACACTGCACGCGGGGGACAAACCACGCGATAGGCAGGGTCGGAGCGCCGCTGGACTTTATCTCGTTCCATGCCAAAGGTGCCCCGGAGTTTCTAGGCGGCCACGTCCGCATGGGAATTTCGCATGAGCTAAACGATATTGACGCCGCCTGCGCGGTCGTTGCCGGGTTCCCGGAGTTCAAGCATTTGCCCCTCGTCATCGGCGAGGCCGACCCGGACGGCTGCGCCGCCTGCCAGGGCCCCCAGCTCGGCTACCGCAACGGGCCGCTGTATGCGTCGTATACGGCGGCAAGCTTTGCCCGGATGCACGAGATCGCCGCGAAGCACGGAGTTCAACTTGAAGGCGCGATCACCTGGGCCTTTGAGTTTGAAGACCAGCCGCTGTTCGCGGGCTTTCGCCAGCTTGCCTCCGGCGGCTTTGATCTGCCTGTCTTAAACGTATTTCGGATGCTGAGTAAAATGCACGGGCAGCGGCTGGCCGTCCAAAGCAGCGCGGCCCTGAGCCTCGCCGAAATACAGCAAGGCGGGGTCCGTGCCGCGCCGGATGTTTCGGCGCTTGCGGCGTGGGACGGTAAAGCATTGAGCGTTCTCGTCTGGCATTACCATGACGACGAAGTTCCCGGCGCGGATGCCGCCGTGGAGATCACCCTGCGCGGCCTGCCGCACGGGTGGGACCGAAAGACGGTGACGCATTTTCGGATAGACGACCATCACAGCAACGTATTTGCGCGGTGGCATCTGATGGGATCGCCGCCGCAGCCGTCAGCCACGCAGAAGAAGCAGCTTGAGGAAACAGGACAGCTCGCGTTGCTGTCTCCACCCGAAGCCGTGACGCTGGAAAACGGCACGCTGCGCCTGAGCTTTCCCCTGCCCCGCCAGGGCGTTTCCCTGCTTATGGTGCAGTAAGAAGACCTCACCCGCTCGCTTAGGCTCGCACCCTCTCCTTAATAAGGAGAGGGTCGCTGAGGAACGAAGCGGGGTGAGGTTCTTTTCCAGTTCCCCGCCCCATTCAAACGGTGGTAGGGCGAGGGGGACTTTCGAGCGCAGCCAGCTTGTCCAAGTACGCGCAGGCGGTGGAAACAAACTGGGCGTGGGACCAGGTCAGCGGGGCGACGGAGAGCGGTGCAAGCGAGAAGGGATGGACTTGCTCCGGCAGAACGCCAGTCGTGAGGGCGCACAAAGCCGTCCATTCCAGCAGGTCTGCCGCACTTTTCAGGTCGGACGGCTTTTTGGCAGTCGCAATGTACCAGTCGGCCAGCCAGAGCGTGCAGATAATCCACGGATTGCCGGGAACCTGCTCGAAATCGTCGGAAACCCGGAAGTAGTAGTCCCGCTCATACCGCGCCAGCCCGCCCCCGCCGGCTTTGACCCATAGCCTGCGGCCCATGCGCCCCATCGTCGCGGCGACTTTCGGGTCACCCGCGGGCAAAACGCCGAACGCGAACAGGGCATACGCGGACGCATCGCAGGTCATGTCCCGCGTCAAGTTCCCATCGGCGTCAGTTGTTACCATGCGGGCGAAGCAGTTTAGCTCGTCATCCCAAAAATGCGCCAGCAGTGCGGCCTTCACTTCTTCCGATGCCCTCTGGTAACGCTCCGCCGAAGCAAACTCGCCCAGTTCCGAAGCAAGTTCCGACGCCGCTTGAAGCGCGCCGCCGACGGCAGCCGTCGTAAAGATATGCGTGCCGCGCCGCTCTTCCCACAAATCCCACGACGGCAGCGGCAGATGATTGGGATACCGGAATCCGGCCAGAAAATCGGCGGCGGGCCGGATCAATCGGCGGTAGAGCTGACGCGCAAGCTCCCTGTCTTGATATTTGGCGAAGTGTCGGCGGAACGACCAGAGGACAAGCGCGGTGCCGTCTTCCTGAAACGGGATTTCCGGGCCGCTGCCGGCAATAATCCAGGGATGCCATGATGCGCCGACTGTCCCGTCCGGCCCGTACTTGTGCATCAGCGCCGCCCGGTCTTTGGGCAAAACGCGGGCGCAGAACTCAAAAAACGGGCGCGTGATCTCGGACAAGCCGACTTGGTCCAGCGCCGCCGATACCAATGCCCCGTCACGCGGCCACATGTACGAATAATGCGCCCGCGCCGTCTCCATAATGTCGCTGTCATTCGAGGCTAAAATAGCCCCGCGCTTATCCGCCTGCGTCCGAATAATCAGCAAACTGCGCGTAAACAGCGCCGCGACTTTCGGCGGCAGCTTGTCTAAATCCGTGCGCCGCAGGGCATACGCGCCGTCCTGCCCAGCCGTTTCCGTCAGCGCTTCCTCAAAACCGCGCCGCAGCAAATCGTCCTGCATCGCCAGCACATCTTCGCGCGTCTCCCCCGCCGCCATCCATGCCCGCAAAGTCGCCTCGCCCCGGCCCGGCACGGTGCAGGCATAGCCGAGAACACTGTCCACCGATCCCTGCGCGATGGCGTTGCCGGACAGCAGCCCATCTTCCGCGTCCCGCCACGCCCCTTCCGCCCCGCGAAATCCCTTTTCGCCGCAGGCATACTGAAAGATGCCGGACGTGTCTTCGGCGTCCCCGCACCCAATCCGCCCGCCAAACAGAAAGTAGCGGTCTCGTTTGTAGTGGATCATCGCGTCGGCATACGGGTCATAAAACGCCGTATCGCCGATGTCGCTCTCATCAATCCGCAGGTCAAATGACAAAAACAGCCGCACTTCCCGCGCTTCTTCAAGCGAGTTCTCCATCCGAAACCGCTGCACAAGCACATTCGCATCATGCAGCACGGCATGACTGACATACAGTCGAACGCCTAGCCCGCTGTGAGTCGCCGTGCAGCTCGTGACCAGCGTGTCCGCCTCGTAGCCAATCCGCCGCTCCCAGCCGCCGTCTTCCAGCCAGGCAAAGCCTCCCTCGGTCCAGACCCCCACCCGGCACCGATACCCGCCGACATGGTTCGCCCAGCCGACGTAGGGAAAATACAAATCACGAATGGAAAGATCGCTGTCCAGATTAACCAGCAGCTCCCCATTGCCGAGAACAAGCGGACGAGGCATTCAAAAGACTCCGTTTCTGCCTCAAAGTTTACCTGCCAGGCAAGGGGTTCGTCAACGGCAGCCGAAATCGGGTATAATGAGACCGAACAGATGTGCTTGTTCCTGTATCAAGAAGGACAAAACAATGGCTGAGGAAGTAATCGACGATGAAGTAATGGCTGAGGAAGTAATGGACGATGAAATGCTGACGTGTTTTGATGTCGGAAACTATTTTCTGGCACAGCAGAGCGAGGAAGCAGGCGATCTCATTTCGAATTTGAAGCTGCAAAAACTGGTTTACTACGCCCAGGGATGCTGCCTGGCGCTTTTTGACGCTCCACTTTTTCAGGAACCGCTCAAAGCGTGGGTGCATGGCCCAGTTGTCCCTGAGCTTTACCACGCTTACAAGCAGTACGGTTCCGGTCCCATTCCGGTGCCGGTCGGCATGGACTTTTCGATCTTCAGCGCCGAAACACGCGAATTGCTGGACGAAGTTTACTCGGTCTACGGCCAGTTCTCGGCTTGGAAACTGCGCGAGATGACACATGCCGAAACGCCGTGGAAAGAAGCGGCACCGTCTCAAGGAACAATTACGCAAGCCTCCATGCGGGCATTTTTCAAACCTCTTACTTACCGTGACTCAAGCCCCTGCCGTGACTAAAGCAAGCGGAGAACATGGCAAAATCGAAAATTCAAAGCCGCTCACCCTCGTCAGGTAAGCGGCTTCAAGTCCAAGCGGATACTGCCGGGTCGCCCCAGTATCAGCCGCCTCTCTTCTCCCTGCGCTATCTTCGGCGCGACTTCTCTCTTTCTGACTGCACTCAGGAAGAAAAAGCGGCGTTCGCCGATACACTTCACAAGCTGAGCCAGATGACCTGGGCCGAGATCAACACCGCCCCGCGCCACGGGAGCGGCCATGAGATCATCTCGCGCGGCGCAATTAAATCAAGCGTTCCCGGCCACATCACTGAAGACGTGAATTTACTCGCCTTCCGGTTTCACGGCAAGGTCCCCATGGTCGGCTACCGTGACGGAGCCATCTTCTACGTCGTCTGGATTGACCCGCACTTCAAGCTCTACGATCATTAACTTTACCAACCAGCAGCTCCCCATTGCCGAGAACAAGCGCGGACGAGGCATCAGCGTAACTCCGTATCGACGACGCCCAATCCGAAAGTCTCTAAATGAAAAGCAATCGCAGACTTCACATCCGCCATCGCTTCCTCATAAGTCTCCCCTTCACCTACGACGACGCCCGTCACGCCAAGCGGATAAGCCACATAACCGTCGCTATGCTTCTCCACAATAATCTTGAACTCTTTCACGAGCAAGCCCTTCCGTTTCTGCCTCGAAGTTTCCCTGCCGGGCGCGGGGTTCGTCAATAAATTATATGGATCAGACGCAGAGAGGCGTTAAGAGGCTTCGCGGTGAGTGGCTTGGGGCATGGTTTGGATCAGCGCCCGCAAGACAGAATTGACGGCTTCTTGGGTCGTGAACACAGCGGCAACATCAGGGTCTAGTTCCACTGTAATTTGAGGTGAAGAACTCCGGGAAGCAAAGCGGTTCGGACGCGCCTTGCTGTAATCAAAGCGGTACTCAGGCAGCAGTTCGTCAGAGACCGTGTCCGGGTCAGATAGTTTCAATTTATTGGTTTTCATAATCTTGACGCTCTAAACGAGTGACAGGCCGCGCACTAATCAGACGAATGCCGTCTTGACGCTCGGTGAAACAAACCAGCAGCAGGCAATTCTGCTGGGAGTAGCTGACAACAAATTCCCGAACTTCCAGTTCTGAATGCTCGTCATCCTCAAAATTGACCGCCAGCGGGTCATCAAAAACGCTTTTCGCCTCTTCAAGCGTAACTTTGTGCTTCTGGATATTGCCGGCGGCTTTAACAGGGTCCCATGCGAAATCCATAAAGCATTATAGCCCTAAAGCAAGACAAAAAGGCCGAGATGTAACACAAGATTCGTTTCCGCCTCAAATTTTATCTACCAGGCGCGGGGTTCGTCAAAGAGCCTCGGTATACTGATAATACAAAAAGGAGCATACTATGTCGGCTCGTCTCAAAAAATCGCTGCAAGCTTTTGGTTGCCTCTTTATTCCACTAGCTTTTTTGGTCATTGCATTTTATCCTATGTTTGCCAACATTCAAGAAAACGCTCGCACAACGACCTGCCACAGCAATCTAAAGTTACTCGGCGCGGCTTTTTCGATGTATGCCCAGGATAACAACGACACCATGCCGAATGTTTCAAACAGCAATGGCTCGAACACTTGGCGCGAAGCGATCTTTCCTTATGTGAAAACGAAAGACGCCTACCATTGCCCTGACCGCGCCGAGGCTGCCGACGGCAGCGGTTTTTCGCAGAACTACGCGGCCAATGACTGCCATCAAGGTGCTTTCGTTGCGCCCGGATTATTTCCTATTAAGCGTACAGCCTATCCGCATCCCGCCAAGCTGATTTTGCTGTTGGAAGCGGAAAACAACCCTCGTCCCGGATTTGATATAGACGATCCAGTCTTATTTGACCCGCAGACACAAAAACTTTGGACCGGACACTTTACGGTGCATGGCAGTTTCCTCATGGCTGACGGGCATGTCAAATCATTTGTGCCATCCAACACTTATTTGTATGACCCGAAAAATGATTCACTGTTCAACTTTTGGTATCGCAATACCGACACCCGCCTTTCGGCAAACGGTGAAGCGGTCCTCAAAGTGACCGGAAGGCATTTCCATTGGGGGAGCAATCCCTAAGCCATGAATTACAGACACAAGCACAGGGTACAATAGCGGCATGGGAAATGAGGAACAGAAGGTGGACGGCGGGGAGCTGGCGCGGGATGTGCGGCTGCTGGGGAATGCGCTGGGCGAGGTGCTGCGGGAGCAGGGCGGCGAGATGCTGTTTGACCGGGTGGAGCGCATTCGGGCGCTGACGAAAGAAGCGCGAAGCGTGCCGGGGGAGAGCGCGGCGGAGGCGGCTCTGGACGCGCTATTCGCGGGCATGGACTTTGACGCGGCCCTGCCGGTGCTGAAGGCGTTTACGACGTATTTCCAGCTTGTCAATCTCGCGGAGCAGAAGGAGATCGTGCGGGTCAACCGGCGGCGGGCGTATGAAGCCGGTGATCGGCCGCGCTCAGAGTCGGTGCGTGAGGCGATCCAAACTCTCAGCAGTGCGGGCATGACGGCGGGGCAGATGCGGGAGCTGATCGAGACGCTGTCCATTCAGCTTGTGTTTACGGCCCACCCGACGGAAGCGAAGCGGCGGACGGTCAACGAGAAGCTGCACCGGCTGTCGGCGTATTTGAGCGCTTTGGAGCAGCCGCAGATGGCCCAGAGTGAACAGGAACGGCTGGAAACGGATGTGGTTGCCGAGACGGAGATTTTGTGGCAAACGGATGAAGTGCGTCAGCGCCGCTTGTCGGTGATTGACGAGGCCAAGAACATTTTGTTTTACTTCGGCGAAACGCTGTTTGAGATCACGCCCCGGCTCTACGAAGATTTAGCGGCGGCGCTGACCGAGTGCTACCCCGGCGAGGCGTTTGAAATCCCAAACTTCTTGGAGTACGGCTCGTGGGTGGGCGGGGACCGCGACGGCAACCCAACCATCACGCTGGACCACACGGCGGAAGTGCTGCGGCTGGACCGGGCGCAGGCTTTGTCGCAGTACGTTCCGGCGGTGCGGGCATTAAGCGACCGATTGAGCCAGTCCCGGCACTATGTCGGCGTTTCGGACGAATTAGAAGCATCGTTGCTGGCCGATGCCGAATTGCTGCCGGAAGTCGCCAGCGAGGCAGCCGGGCGCAGTCCGACGGAGCCGTACCGCCGCAAGTGCGAGTTCATTTGGGAGCGCCTGCGCCGGACACAGGACGGCAGGCACGACGGTTATGAGGCGGCGTCGGAGTTTGTCGCTGATTTAGAGCTGATTCGGCGGTCGCTGGAAGCCCATAAAGGCCATTTCGCGGCCCGGCGCGCGCTGGCTCCTCTGCTGTGTCAGGCGCGAGTCTTCGGCTTCCATCTGGCACGGCTGGACATTCGGGAGCATAAAGACAAGTATCTGGGTGCATTGGCGGCGGTGCTGACCGATCAAGGCACAAACTGGGCATCGCTGGATGAAGCCGGCAAGATTGCCCTGCTGGAAAGCGAGATTGCCAGCCGCCGGCCTTTAGTTCCCGCGCTCCCCAGCTTTGACGACGACGCCAGCAAGACGCTGAAGCTGTTCCGTCTGGTGTCCGAAAAAATGCAAACGCTCGGCACCGATGCATTCGGCTCGTTTATTCTCTCGATGGCGTCGGACGTTTCCGATGTGCTGGCCGTGCTGCTGCTGGCGAAGGACGCGGGTTTAGCAGACCTGCGGGGAGAAAACGGCTGGTCGAAAGTGGATGTCGTGCCGCTCTTTGAGACCATTGAAGACTTGGAAAACGCGCCGCAAATCTTAGACGCGCTGCTCAAAAACCCAATTTACCGGCGCAATATCTTGCTGCGCGGCAATGCCCAGGAAGTCATGGTCGGCTACTCGGATTCCAACAAAGACGGCGGCTACTTGACCGCGAACTGGAAGCTGTATGTGGGCCAGGCGCAGATTGCCGAAGTCGCGGCGCGGCACGGCGTCAAGCTTCGCCTTTTCCACGGGCGGGGCGGGGCCATTGGGCGAGGCGGCGGTCCGGCGGGCAAGGCGGTTTTGGCCCAACCGCCGGGGAGCGTTCAGGGACGACTCAAGATCACCGAGCAGGGCGAAGTCATCGCCGCCCGCTACTTCGACCAGGAGATCGCGTATCGGAACCTAGAGCAGATTGTCCATGCCGTGCTGACGGCAAGCGGAAAACAGCCCTCACCCCCAACCCCTCTCCCAAATTTGGGAGAGGGAAGGGAGCGAAGCGGAAGGGGTGAGGGCTGGAACGCGGTCATGGACGAGGTTTCGGACACAGCGTTTACGGCGTACCGGGCGCTTGTCTATGGCGACAGTGACTTTGTGCGCTACTTCCAGGAAGCGACGCCCGTCGGTGAGCTGGCCCAGCTGAACATCGGCTCCCGCCCGCCGAAGCGCACGGCGTCGGACCGGATTGAAGATTTGCGGGCCATTCCGTGGGTGTTCTCATGGATGCAGAGCCGCCATACCCTGCCCGGCTGGTACGGCGTCGGCACGGCGTTGACGGCTTACGCCGAGCAGTCGCCGGAGCATTTGGAGTGCCTGCGGCAGATGTACCGGCAGTGGCCGTTCTTTACAACCACCATAGACAATGCCCAGATGTCTCTGGCAAAAGCCGACATGGAAATCGCCGCCCGCTACGCCGCGCTTGTCACGGATGACGCCATCCGCCAGCGCATCTTCGGCGCGATTTGCCGCGAGTACGAGAAGTCCGTGGCAATTATCGGGCGCATCACGGGCTTTGACGCGCTTCTCGACAATCAGCCCGTGTTGCAGAAGTCCATTCGCCTGCGGAACCCGTATGTGGACCCGCTCTCCTACCTGCAAGTGGAACTCTTGAAACGCCTTCGTGCCCTGCCCTTAGATGACGCTTCGGAAGAAATGAAAATCGCTCGGCGTGACTTACGCGCCGCCGTTCTGCTGTCCATCAACGGCGTCGCGGCAGGAATGAAGAACACAGGGTAGAAGATAAAGACCATGCGTTAAAACGCACGGCTAATCAACCTTCGGCTAGGAAGTACCGCTTCGCGGCACTCAGATTGCAATTCTTGTCCTAGCCCCACGAAGCGGCGCTTTGCAGCGTCTTCGCTGATTACCCCACTAAAGCCTTAGCCGTGCGTTTTAACGCATGGTTCCGGCTGACAGTCACGGATAGTAGCGGAAAATGCGGGTTCCGCGCGGGTAATTCGCATCCAGCGCAGATGCCAGCGCAACGGCCTCTTGATCCGTATACTTGACCGGCGCGTCTTCGATGCGGCTTTCAGCCAAAAGATGATAGAAGAAACTGATGACAAACATCATTGCGGCGTTGGCGTTGATGTAGTCAGCCTGCGGCGCGATGTAGCCTTTAAACCCAGCCTTGAGAAAAGCCTGCGCGAATTCTTCTTGTCCTGCTCCGCAGCCAACGCAAATCAGCGTCCGCCCCATACCTTGCACACAGTCAGGAATGTTCGCGGGCGTCAAGCCCAAGGTCACGCGCTCCCAGCCGCGCGGATTATCGTAGTCGCCCTCGGCTTGATCAACAACTCGGAGATCAAGCTGCATCCCGCCGTCGGGATCACGTCCTCCATGACAAAACAAGACAACGTAATCACCGGGAGGAATTGCGCCCGCGAGAAACTCAAGCGCTCCCCGCTTCTGCGCCAAGTCGTACAGATGTACCCGCAAGCCAAAAGCTTCCAGCGCAGCGCGAACAGCAGTCGCGTCTTGAAAGAGCTTAGGGCTTTTGTCACAGCAGATAACCACCGACTGATACATTTTCATTTGCTATAAGATTCCTTCTTCGACTTCAACTAAGCCTTCTTCAGTGCCGACTTTGTGGATGTAGACGGGGACGTAGCCCCAGGTGCGGTAGAAGCGCAGGGCAAGCTCGGCTTCGTCGGGGTCGGCGTCTACAATGTTGCCTTGATAGACAGCCACGTACTGACCGTAATACTGGTCAATCTGGTAGTGGGACATCTGGTTGAACGCGGCGACTTCTTTCCAGAAAGGCGCATCGTCCAGGCTTTCCCGGCGGCGCATCATTTCCAGGTACGCACTGAGGGCACGGGCGGGTGAGATTTCTAACGCGGCTAAAGTGTTGTCATCGGCAGGAGACGACATGATAAGTTCCTCTGCTCCATTGTAACAAAAGCGGGCTTACATGTCAAGCACTCATCCAGCACAAAAAAGCGCCCGGCAGCAGTGCTGCCGGGCGCTTTTGGTACTGTGTCAGAGGCCGCTTGCGAACGCGGACGACTCGTCTTTGTAGGTGTGGAACGGGTTCTTCAGCTCCAGGTGCAGGCGCTTGTTGATGTAGATCAAATCCCAGTCAATGACGTAGTCGCGGGAGTTATTCGCCAGCAACTTGTCAATGACGATGCCCCGGCCTTTCGCCCGCGTGTTGGCCGGCGGGGTCATGGTCGCCTCAAAAATGCGCCGGTCGGTGGTCGCCCGCTGGATGGCCCCGGACTGCTCCAGGCCGTAATACAGGCTGGTTTCAGGGTTGACGTTGTGGTACTCCAAGTCCAGCGAGTGCAGGATGTCATCGCCCCATTGTACTGCGCCGTTTTCGGACTCCATGAAGTCTTCCATCATCTTGCGCTTTGCCACCCAGTCCAGCTTGTCGGCAAGCTCATACGGGTCACGCTCCAAAGAATCCAGGCACTTGGCCCACTCAGTCAGCACATAATCCGTCTGCTCGTCGCGGCCCGTGTACCGCTCCTGCGCGGCTTTGAGATACATCCGCTGCAAGTCCACCGCGCCAATCGTGTCGCCGCCTTTGCGCCGGACAAGCCACTTCCAGGTCGGGTCACGCGAGACCGATTTCAATGCTTCCAATGGGTCGCGCAACTCGATATCTTGGAGCAGAATGCCGTCTTCGATCAAATCCAGGACAATGCTGGTCGTGCCGATTTTGAGCAGCGTCGCATACTCGCTCATATTGCACTCGCCGAACAGAATGTGCAGGCGATGCAGGTTAGAGTAATTGTAGTACGAGTCCCACTTCGGGTTGATAATCGCCCGGTTGAAGCGCACCCGTGAACTGATCGTCTTGACGATGTGGTCCGCCCGCTGTGAGAGCTGAAAATCAACCGTTGGGTCCACTTCGACGCCGTAGAAGTTGCCGACCCACTGGTAATCCACCTCGTAGTCCGAGATGGTCATAATGTTGTTCTTCAGGCTCTTGTAGTTCAGCCGGTGGCCGCCGACCCGTCCCACGCCCGCGAAAATCTGGCGCGTCACGAGAAACGGCAGCAGGTAGGACAGGGCTTCCAAAAAGAACCTGTCGTCAATGGCGACCAGATAGTTCTCATGGCAGCCGAACGTATGCCCGCCGAAATGGTCCACGGAGTTGGAATGGAACGAGACTTTATCCTGCAAATCCAGCTCGCGCAGGAGGCGCTGCAAGATCACGCGCCCGGCCTTGTCATAGGCCACGGCGTCGGCAAAATCCGTGCATTCGGGGGTCGCGTATTCCATGTGCGAGCCGACCGCGTCAATATACAGCCGTCCGCCGGAGCGCAGGAACCCGCCGCACCGGGCGGGTTCAAACGCATAATCGCGGGCGTGCAGGTCAATCAGGCCCAGCTTGTCTTTGTAGAAGGCATGGTCTTTGACTTGCTCCACAATCATTTCGGCGGTTCCGACGGAATCGTCGTTGACGAGGCAGCCAAACTCGGTTTCAATCCCAAAGATGCGTTTGTCCATAGTTGTTTTCCTGAAAAGAAGCGGAAGCCCCCACCCCCGGCGCAAGCGCCACCCCCTCCCCCACTTCGTGAGAGAGGGGTAAAGATGACGAAGAAGGCTTGCCTCTTAACTTCTTACCCCTCTCCCGCTTGCGGGGGCAGGGGTCGGCGCTTGCGCCGGGGGTGGGGGCTTCCTTACTTGTACCGCGCCGTCGCTTCCGTCATCTCACGCTCGGACAGCAGGCGGAACCGGCTTTCGCGGGTGGTGTTCCGCTCCAAGACTCCCGCTTCAACTGTCCAGCCTTTGCCGAGATGCTCCGTGATGAACGCGGACACATCCTGCTTGCCTTCGCCGTCAGTCGAGTAATCGGCGTCGGCCCGGTCTTCGGATTCCAGGTGCTTCATGCCGACGCCCCACGCATAGAGCGCGGCCCGCAGGCCGGCGTCCAGTGTCGGCGTCCCCGTTTCGGTTTCCGACTTCAGATGCTCCCGCATCCGGTCCTCGGCATAAGCCGTGCCGGCGACAACCGCCATGCCGGGCGATGTCGAGAACTCGCCGTCATAGGAAAGCGTCATCAGAATGTCGCGCTCCGGCGTCTTGCCAAGCTCGGCAAAGATGCCTTTAATGACAATCGGCTGGGCGAACGGGTCACCGTAAATGCGCTTAATGGCTGGGGACAACTGGAACGAGATCAAACGCTGAACGCTGACATCGTCTGGGGAACGCGAAAAGCCTTCCTGATGGGCGGCGTCAATCGCGCCGCGCCGGATTTGCTCCACGTCGCTCTGGTTGCCGATGGCGCTGAACATCAGCTTGTCGTACACTTCGTAAATCTTGCGCTGGGTCTGCCGGGCGGACAGCAGCAACAGGCCGCCGTCATAGGTCAGCGCGACTACGGGACTGCCGTCTTTGAGCCGGTCTTCAATGTATTCGTTTCGCTGCTGGATACTTTCGTTCCAGTCGTAGGGGCTATAGGAAGGCAATAGAATTCTCCAAACACTCGGGCACAAAGACCGAGAAGAAGGGCAGACATGGGGGTCTGCCCCTACCGTAAAAGCGGCTTACGACCGACCGAGAGCAGCCTTGATCTCGGTTTCGGTGAAGTCGCGGATACCGTCGGCGGTGATGTACTTGGCGGCGGGCAGGAACTTCGTCGAGCCGCCCGTAGCCGTGTCCAAATCTGCGGCAATATCTAAAAGCGTCAAAGTCTCGCGCAGGGCCGTCTCGCGGTCCATTTCGCGGAAGGGGCCTTTGGTTTTCAGGATATACTCAAACGCGCCCTTGATCGGTGCCGAGCCGCTGCCCGCCGCGCCGTATTCGGCGGTCTCGAACTGGCCGCCCAGCACATCGTAGAAGTAGATGCGGCCCTGGTTGGTGTCTCGGTCAAACGTGGACAGCACGGGAATAAACGCGCCGATGCCCTGCAAGGCCGCCGGGACATTGTTCGCGATGACGCGCTGAAGCTCCATCAGCTTGCCTTCCTGAGACATCGGCTGAAGCTGGGAGCGCTCGAAGTACTTGAACGCATGGCGCAGGTAGCGCACGACTTCGACGCTTTTGGCGAACGATCCCGAAATCGAGATCAGCGTGTAGTCGTCCAAAGACAGCACTTTTTCGGCCTGGTCGTACATGACCGTGTAGCCTGCCGTGGCGCGGCGGTCGGCGACATTAATCAAGCCGTCCTTGTACTTGACCGCGATGACCGTCGTGCCGTGCGTGTCCACATCCCGCGCACCGGGAACATTCGGCACAGGCGTCGGCATTGGCAGCCGGTCATGCAGCGAGTTCTGAGAAAAATTGTTGTCGGAAAACAGCGCGGAAAAGCCGCCGCTGTCGTTGTCGAGTCGAAGCATAAGTGTCACACAATCCAAACAAAAGCTTAAGAAGCAAGAAAAGAAAGAGGGCGGGGGCAAGCCCCGCCCCGACTGCAAAACAGCCGCAGGCTGCTTACTGGCCGCTGCGCTGGCGGTAACGCCGGGCCTGGTCCGGGTCAACCCGCTTCATGCGCTTCAAGAGGTCACTGCGGTCGGGCCGCTGAACATCGGGCTTAGAGGGGCCTGTCTCGTCACCTTCTTTGCGAAGGGGTTCGGCAGGGCCGGTAGGCCGTGTGGCGCGGTCGTCATCGGGCATCGTTATTCCGGGCATGGTTCGTTCCTTTCTCTAAATCAGGCCGTTTGGTGAGTTCGTCAAGCGGCAGTAACGTGATTCGCTAACCGAGGCTAAGAATCCTTCGGGCCGCGCTGCTGGCCGTCGCGGAAATGTCGCACCAGCGCGTCAAGCGTAGATGCGTTTTTTATTGTCGCCATTGCGTCGGCAACGGCGGCGGGCGTGAGATAATCGTCTAAATCGGCCACCCAGGACTCGGCGTCCGTTCGCAGCACGACTTTGTTCCAGCCGATGACACCAATGGAATCACCGAACTTGTCAACAAGATACCCGCGAATCGCGGCGCGTGTATTGGCCGGCGGCTCGGTTTCGGCAGATTGGATGGCGCTGTCGCTGGTCAGGCGCACCATGTCGCCGGCCTGCTCCAGCGCGTAATACAGCCCTTCGTCCGGGTCTACGTTGCTGTACGCAAGGTCAAACGACGGCACGGTCTCGTCGTCCCAGCTTATGCCCTCGGCCTCCACATAATCCGCCAGCAGGCTGCGTTTGGCGACCCAGTCCAGCCGGTCGCCGAGCGACAGCGGGTCGGTTTCGAGCGCGTCCAAAGTCCGCTCCCATTCGGTCAGCGTCCAGTCGGTGTCAAAGCCGCGCCCAGATAGTTTTTCCTTTGCGGCGGCAAGATAAACCCGCTGAATGTCTATTCCCGAAATCGTGCCGGTTTCCGCTTCCACCTGCCATTTGTGGGACTGATCCCGCGAAATCTGCTTGATGGCCTCGGTCGGCTGCTTCAGCTTGACCCAGGGCTGCCAGCCTTGCTCAATCAGCGAAGTCACCAAATACGTCGCGCCAATCTTCAGCGCGGTCGCGTACTCGGACATGTTCGCATCGCCGCAGATCACATGCAGCCGCCGCCAGAGACGCGGGTCGGCATGAGGCTCGTCGCGGGTGTTGACCAGAGGCCGCCGGTGGAGCGTGTCTACCGAGGCATCTTCGGTAAAGAAGTCCGCCCGCTGCGAGAGTTGATAGAGGCCCTTGTCGCCGCGCGGCTCAATGCCGACTTTGCCCGCACCCGCGTACAGAATACGGGTCGCAAAGAACGGCAGCAGACCCGACAATAGCTCTGCAAACGGCGTCGCACGGGGAATCAAATAATTCTCGTGCGTTCCATAAGCCGAGCCGTGAAAGTCCGTGTTGTTCTTGAAGATATGAACCTGGCCGACGCCCGCTGTTTCCATCCGCGCCCGCGCCGCCGCCAGGACGATTTTTTCGCCCGCTTTGTCGTGCGCGACGAGGTCCAACAGCGACGCGCATTCAGGCGTCGCGTATTCCGGGTGGCCGTGGTCATTGTAGAGCCGTGCGCCGTTAATCAAAACCCGGTCCGCCCGTTCCTCTTCAACGGGCAGCATCTTTTGGTTCGGCGCGTCAAGCTTCGCGTCTTCCGGGTCCACAGTCAGCTTGTCCACATGAAAGCCGCGCATATCATTGCGCGGGTCTTCGCCTTTGTAGTACCACGGGCAGGCAATCTTGCCCCGGTAAGATTTCACCACGGCGCGAGACTCGGCCAGCAGGTCGCTTGCGCCTTTGCCTTCCACCGCAATGCCGTATTCTGTTTCCGTGCCGAATAATGGCAAAAGTCAGTCTCCTAATTCGGTTCGTCTAATACTATTATTTAATCCGGCTCAACCGTCAAGATACGCGCATTGCTTGCGGGCATGACGCTGAGCAAAGACAGCGCTTTGTCGTACACTGTGCTGTAATCTCGTTCGCCTAGTTCCTGCAGAACAAT
>JAABUZ0100002341.1_pt1 | contig 31858 bp, 25 predicted proteins | sample 5562091 | NCBI WGS metagenome assembly JAABUZ01 (sample SAMN12813069, study PRJNA571459) | rock metagenome | isolation source: Antarctica rocks | place: Antarctica: Victoria Land, Linnaeus Terrace sud | collected 2015-12-21
AAAGCGTTATGTCCAACAGCAAGATAGTCCTGCTTAGTTTTATATCCTGTCCGCGATTCCCCTCCTACCAAAAACATCGGGAGTACCCTCGTTTTATGGTAGGAGTACCCTCGCGGTTGAGGGATGGCTCTTCGCCAGACAACCAAACGAGTAGCTAACAAAAGAGAGATGGGGAAGCTGAGCGAGTAAACCCCATCTCTTAGAGACTTTGTCATTACCCCCAGAGGAATGAAACTCCAAAAGTAACCGAGGCTGAGCCTCGTAAATCTCGCTCCCAGGCTCAGCCTGGGAGCGAGAATCTGGATGCTCTGCATCCTCAAGTTTCAAGGGTTTGCCCCCGCTCCCCCAGATTAAGAGAGTTCTCTTCTCCCCTTTTGCTCACCTTTATTCCTTCAGAAAGAAGTATCAGCTACTTTAAATATCTTAATATTACTCTATTTAAGTTAAACTAAACAACTTGGAGTAGAAGGCGCACATGGCAAATTCCATTGAATTCAAGTTATTTGCTCCTAACAACAAAGGAGCGGCTTTGATTGGATCTTTTTCTAATTGGAAAGACATCCCCATGCAAAAAGGTGAGGATGGATACTTCCGCACCCAGGTAGATCTGGAGGATGGCGTTTATCAATATAAATTCCGCGTCCAATCTAAAAGCCCGCGTTTTGAACCTGATCAATGGGTTGAAGTGATTGATCCCTACGCGACTGACGTTGACGAAGCAAAAAATAAGGCTGTAGTGCAAGTCAAAGATGGCAAAAGGATTATCGATACTTACATATGGCGACACGACGACAAACCGCTGCCTGTTAATCATGAGTTAGTAGTCTATGAACTGCACGTTGCAGATTTTTCTGGAGGAGAGGATGACCCTCATGATCGCGGCAAATATCAGCACGTTATTGAAAAGTTAGATTACCTGAGTGAACTGGGTATTAACGCGATTGAATTGATGCCAGTGAATGAGTACCCAGGCGATTATAGCTGGGGATATAAAGTGCGCCACTACTTCGCTACAGAAACTAGCTATGGTTCAACTGAAGATTTGAAGCGACTGATCGACGAGTGCCATGCTAGAGGCATTCGCGTCATTATGGATGGAATTTATAACCACACTGATGAGGAATGCCCCTTACTCCTAATTGACCGCGATTATTGGTATTACCACGACAAGCATTATCCTGAAGATCCTGCTAATTATTGGGGACCAGAATTTAATTACGAAACCTATGATGAAAAGTTAGATATTCGTCCGGCTTGGGAGTACATTGGAGATGTGGTGCGCTTCTGGATTCAGGAATATCACATTGACGGAATTCGCTATGATGCGGTGCGTCAGTTGGGTAACTACGACTTTCTGCACTGGCTCACTAAGCAAGCAATTCAAGCGAATGGTGATTTAAAGCCGTTCTACAATATCGCTGAACACATTCCTGAAACTCTCAGCATCATTGCGCCAGAGGGGCCAATGGAGGGTTGCTGGCATGAAAGTTTTCGCATCTTTATTATACAGAATATTGCTGGCGATACCTTTGATTTGGGGCGCCTCAAGGAGGTTTTGGACGCCAAGCGGCAGGGTTATGGGGGTCCAACCAATGTAGTGAATTATCTAGCCAGTCACGATCGCGATCACTTAATGGCAGAGCTAGCTACTCGCAGCATTCTTAGCCCAGAATCGTTTAAGAGGGCAAAGCTGGGAGCAGTGTTATTAATGACGGCAATGGGTGTGCCGATGCTCTGGATGGGTGAAGAGTTTGGTGAGTACACACGCCAAACTCCCAACCAGAAGAATAAACTGGAGTGGCCTCTGTTAAACTATGACCTGAATCGTGGTCTGTTTGAGTATTACAAGGCTTTGATCGCACTACGTAAACAAACTCCTGCTCTGCAAACTGAAAACATTGATTTCTTCCACGAAAATGCAGATGCTAAAGTGCTAGCCTATGAACGGCTGGACGATCAAGGTAACCGTGTCGTCGTCGTCGCAAATTTCTCTGTTCGCTGCCTGAGTGGATATCGAGTTCCTAACTTCCCAGTCGCTGGAACCTGGCAGGAGTGGCTCAGTAACTCCTCGGTCGAGGCTGGAGAAGACGGCTTAGTCATTGACCTACCAGAGTACGAAGCCAAGGTGTTCTTCACCCCAAAGGCTGTGGTAGTATAAGAAATTCATGCATTAATTAACATTTGAGTCCATCATGCCCCTAACGCAACAGCGCAAACAAGAGCTATTCTCTGAATACCAAATTCACGAAACCGATACGGGTTCGTCAGATGTCCAAATCGCCATGCTGACTGAGCGCATTAACCGGCTCAGCCAACATCTAAAAACAAATCAGAAAGACCACTCGTCCCGGCGAGGCTTGCTGAGGCTGATTGGTCAACGTAAGAGTCTTTTGTCATATATGCAGCAGGAAGATAGGGAACGGTATCAAGCTTTGATTGCTCGCCTCGGCATTCGTGGTTAGGGAGTAGTTGAGTTTATGCCTGCTGAACCTCAAAGTAATCGGTTGCCGTTTGAACCAAGCAAAAAGCGGCAAAAACCGGCCAAGAATAGCCAAAAGCAACCGGAACCTGCCAAAAAGTCGGATAATCCACCGCCAACTCCCACAAAGTCTGAGAAAAAGTCAGCGTCAACTGCCAAAAAATCAGAGAGGTCGCGACTGCTGAATAAAGAAGAAATGGCAATTCCAAAAGTCGTAAGCGATCGCATGGCGGGACGAATCGCTTTGTTTTGTGGAGTACCAACGGCTTTGGGGTTCGCTACCTTTATTGCCAGCTATGTCATTATCAGCCAACACTGGTTCAAACCACCAAATGTGGCTGTGGTGCTAGTAAGCATGGGCTTTTTTGGTTTAGGGGTGTTAGGGCTAAGTTATGGCGTACTTTCTGCCTCCTGGGATGAAGAAACAGTAGGCAGTAAGCTGGGCTGGCAGGAATTTAAAACTAATTGGGGACGGATGGTGTCAGCTTGGCGCTCAACTAGGCAAAAGAACGTATAGCTTCAGCCTTCATCATTTACATGTCATAACTCATACTTAAAACTAACACACAACACTAAATAGCCAAAGTTCCCAACGCTATATTTGAGGAGTTGTTAGTTTTTAGACGTTGGGAACACAAAGTACTGAGCAAGGAATTTGATAGACATGATTGTGGTGATGAAAATCGGTTCACCAGAAGCGGAGATTGCTCGGATTACTGAGGAACTTCGCACCAGAGGACTGAAGGCAGAAAAAATTGTTGGCAAGCAAAAGGTTGTATTGGGTTTAGTGGGTGAAACTGCTAGCTTTGACCCACTGCAGATTCAGGAAGTTAGCCCCTGGGTTGAACAAGTAGTGCGGGTGGCGCAGCCGTTTAAGCGGGTCAGCCTAGAGTTCCGCCATGGGGAAGCGAGTGATGTAATCGTCAACACTCCCGACGGGCAAGTCTACTTTGGTGAACAACATCCCGTCGTGGTGGTTGCCGGTCCTTGCTCGGTGGAAAACGAAGAGATGATTATCGAGACGGCACGGCGCGTCAAGGCATCTGGAGCGAAGTTCCTGCGGGGGGGTGCTTACAAGCCCCGGACTTCACCTTACGCTTTCCAGGGACATGGCGAAAGTGCCTTAGAGTTACTAGCGGCGGCGCGGGAAGCAACCGGGCTTGGCATTATCACGGAAGTGATGGACGCTGCTGACCTGGAGAAGATAGTGTCCGTGGCTGATGTGATCCAGGTCGGCGCTCGGAATATGCAGAATTTCTCGCTGCTGAAGAAAGTTGGTGCCCAACCAAAACCAGTTCTCCTAAAGCGGGGAATGTCAGCGACGATTGAAGAGTGGCTGATGGCGGCAGAATACATCATGGCAGGCGGGAACCAGAATGTGATTTTGTGTGAGCGGGGGATTCGCACATTTGACCGCCAGTATGCTCGCAATACACTAGACTTGTCGGTGGTGCCAGTGTTGCGATCGCTCACTCACCTGCCGATTATGATTGATCCCAGCCACGGCACCGGCAAAGCTGAGTATGTACCCTCGATGGCACTAGCAGCGATCGCAGCTGGAACAGACTCCCTGATGATTGAGGTTCACCCCAACCCAGCCAAAGCCCTATCAGATGGCCCTCAATCTCTAACCCCAGAGCGTTTTGATCGCTTGATGCAAGAACTAGCAGTGATTGGTAAGGCCGTAGGGCGCTGGGAGCAGCCAGCTGTTGCCCTGGCATACTGAGTTCTGAATGTAGCAGGGGGGAGTTCCCCCTGCTCTCTTCCTAGCGTCGTCTGCTGCCGAAACCACCAGAAGACCGGCTTCTGCTAGCTCCAGATGATCGCCCACTGCCAAAACTACTAGAGGAGGGGCTTCCGAAGCCGCTGGAATTGGATCTACCAGACGGTCGCAGAGTACTGGAGCCATAACCGGAGCCGGTGGAGCGGCTGCCAGTGTTGTAACGCGGCGAATTGGTTACCGTCGGCTGACTATAAGAGGGCGTTCTGATCTGCCCTGTAGTTCGGAAATTAGTCCGATTTCTCACTGCCGGTGGTGGGGCGTTGTAGCGGCTCTGGTAGCGATCCGCCGCTTGGGCGTAAGTGCTACCATACCCGCCATACCCTCTCAGCACAGATACTCCCGGCTGGTAAACTGGTGGCACATAATACTGGGGCCTAAATAAAAGATTGCCCGCAACATTACCAACTAGGCTGCCTGCCGCTGCTCCAGCAAAGGGAGCCCAGAAGCCGTTTTCCCGGCGTACCACCGCCGTTTCTTGTTGTCCTGTTTGGGGATTATTCCTGGTTTCAGTGACGGCGTGGTCGTACGCAATTTTGAAATCTTCCGTCAGGTGCAACGACGGCTGTGCGTTCTCCACCTTTACATAACTCTTTTGACCGGCCTTGATTTCCTCATCGGTCAACCGTGCCATCGGTAAATTAGCTATGCGAAAGGTCGGGGGCGTACCGGCTGGGGTATTAAGCAAAAACAGGGTATATTCCCCATCGACATCGCTATAGGTGACCTGCTGCACCGGATATTGACCATCGCTCAGCCGTGTGGAAGCCACTGCCTGTGGATTGCCGTTTCTAACCTGATTAGTCTGGCTAGAACCTCCACAGGCGACAGTTGTCCAGCACAAAGTCAGGCATAGAAAAAGAAGCGTTAATTTACGCACTATTGTCATCATTTTTTTACAAACCCTATTTCGAGGTTAACAACATCTCGACCTTGAAGGGGGAGTGGAGAGCGGGGCATGGGGGTGGATAACCCCCCTTCTTCCCCTTCTTCCCGGGCTGGCACAAGGCACCGCCCCTACTCCCCACTCCCTTTTTTGCTCATAGTGGAATTAATTCCGGAAAATATTGCAACAGCTGGTCAGCGGTAAGTTCGTCGCCCAGCCGAGCTGGAGAGAAATGCACCTGGATCGCCCGCAGCTTTTCTTGGTAGTGCAGATTAATTAGGGCTTTGAGAGCAGCCTTTAGTGCACTGATGTTAGAGAGATCACCTTCCAAGTCTGGGACTTCTCCCTCATAAGCCACCGTAATCATGGCGACAAGGTTACGCGTCACCGGTAAAGACAAAGGCTGATCTGCCCTAGCAGCTGGAGTACTCAAATCTGGTTCACTTAGGTAGCGTTGGGCAGAGTCGGTAAATAAATTATTGAAATACTCACCCGCCTCCCCTTCGTCCCAAAATACGTCACCTTCATTAGCAGCAGAGAGCCAATATTCATCGTATTGCAGAAGGCTCTGACAGATTTCGACCAGTCCTTCTCCCAGAACCTTCATATCTCCCTCGGCTTCTATGGCTTGCCGGGCAGCGCGATTGAACACCCCCAAAAGCGGTGCCACTTCTTGCCCAGCTAAATGGAGAAACAAGCGACATACCACAAAGCGAGTGCGGCCTGCCATTCTATTAAAGCGATCACTCCATGCATTCATCTTTGATTACCCCCTTTAAGACAACCTTTCTCAACCTCTTTCTCCGCGTTCTCTGCGCCTCTGCGGTTCAAACATACGAAAAAACTAGCAAATAATTTAGAGAAAATTGTTAAAATGTCTGCTATACCAGTAAAGCAAAAGTTATAAAACATACAAATGGATAATTTTAATTCCGTAATGAAGCCATCTAACTACGATCCGCGCGTACTAATGAAAATGTTAGAAGATAACACAAACGAGACTAGTATCGTTACTTTTAACGCCTTCAGTGGTAATTGGACGCAAGTATACGATGTTACCAAACAAGATGATAGCTCTTTCATCTGGGGAACAGCAGACTGGCATCAACAGTCATTAGAAGCCAAATTAAACAATCTAGAGTTGTTCCCACTAGCAATTGTGCAACGTACTTTCATCCGAAAGTGGACGCTGAGCATTACTCTCAACGGCAAGAAAACATTGATACCATACAAGCAAATCAGAATGTATGTGGTACAAGTATCATCTCAGGGGTACATAATTGAAAAATTGTCTCCAGAAAATGCTTTTTCCTGCATGAATACAGATGCTGCTACTGGAGAATGCCTACCAATGGATCGAACACTGGAATACGTCTAGAGCATGCTCTCCCCACGCACAATCCAAAGCATATACACCGATGGAGCCTGCACCGGCAACCCTGGTCCCGGTGGCTGGGGCGTCGTCGTCTATTTCAGCGATCGCTCAATTCACGAACTAGGCGGCAACGAACCTCACACCACCAATAACCGGATGGAGATGCAAGCAGCGATCACAGCCCTAAAACTTCTTGAGGCAGCTAAACCATCTGAAGCGATCACCCTCTACACAGACAGCGAATACCTGATCAAAGGCGTTACCCTGTGGGTTAAAGGTTGGAAAAAGAAAGGCTGGAAAACTAGCGTTGGTAAAGCCGTCCTCAACCAAGACCTCTGGGAAATTCTCGATGGACTTAATACCCAGCAGGTCAAGTGGCAGCATGTCCGGGGTCATGCAGGCAATGTCGGTAACGAACGCTGTGATGCGATCGCTCGTGCCTTTGCCAATGGCAAATCCCCATCTTTACAACAGCTACTGCCCACCACTTCTGACGAATCCACCGTTGAAGCAACTGATCTACCTGTAGCAGGAGTATCTGATTCAGATGTGACACCTAAGATAATTTACAAAACGACACAATCCCATCTCGCCTCGGATACAAACATGACGGATTCGCCTACCCCCTCCATTGCCGCCGTTAGCGACGAAATACCCCGCGAGGTGCGCGTGGTTCAACTCCGAAACGTAGTAGACACGCTACGCATTGCTGACGAAATTGCTGTTAAAGGCTACTTAATCACCAGTTCCGAATTGGCTGACCTAATGGATGTCCACTCAAGTGCAGTCACTAGCCGAGGAGACGAGTGGCGCTGGCGCAACTGGATTGTGTCACGAGTGCGACGCGAGGGAAATCAAATTCTTTGGGAATTGGAACGGGGAGACCAGGTGAATGAAGAGGTAGCGGGGAGTGGTGAGTAGGGGCGGTGCCTTCTGCCCGCCTTAATACTTCCGACCCCGCCACTGAGTAGGGGTGTTCTGGGCAGATAAGAAAATTCGCAACACTGCTAAGGGATCAGCCAAGGGGGAAAGCCAGAACAGCCAACCAGCTCTAGCTTTGGTGCGGTCGTAGGAAGGTGCGATCGCGAATAGTAAGGCAAAGCGAATTGCCAACAGAAATAAATTCAACCCCAATAAGAGGACAGGGGGCGTAGGGGCAGTGCCTTGTGCCTGCCCAAACCAGGTGCCTTGTGCCTGCCCAAACCAGGAGAGAGGGGGAGAAACAAACAGGTAGCTGAGTACGATTAGGAGGGGTAGACCCTGAACTGCCAGCAGCAGCCACAAATCACCCCACAGTTGGGCGGTGGAGGAAGCGTCCTTGAGGTCTAGAGATCGCCCCCACTCCTTCCAAGTCTGAGCTGCCCCCTCGTACATCCGCACCTTCAGCACCTTTGCGCCATCCAGAAAGCCTACCTTGAAGCCCTGAGCGGCGACATTCCGTGCCAAGGTGACATCGTCACAAAAAGAACCGCGCGCACTGATATAGCCACCCACCTGGGCTAAGACAGAGCGGCGGCACAAAAAGCACTGCCCATTCGCCATCACGCGTTCAGCGACTTGAGTGTTTATACCAGCTGAGTCAAATCGGTAGAGGAGAGTCATCAACAGCGCCGGTTGCAGCCAGCACTCCCCTGGATACTTGAGGATGAACTGAGGCGATAAAGACACCAGGTCATATGCTTCAGCTTGCGCCGTCCTCACCAAACTGGCTACCAAACCGGGATGAGGCTGAGTATCGGCGTCTATCCCTAGAATCCACTCACTTTGCTCGCAGCTATGCAAAAAGCCGTTATGTAAAGCCCAAGGACGCCCCACCCAGCCAGGTGGTAAGGGATCATCCGTCATCAGGCGAAAACGTGGGTCTTTCTGTTGAGCCGCCTTCACCAGATCGGGGGTTCCGTCCTGAGAGTCGCTGTCTACGACAATAACTTCCCGGACTTCATAGCTTTGCCTACTTAACCCAGTTAGACACGGACCAATGCGCTCAGCCTCGTTCAGGGTAGGAACCACAACGCTAACAGCAGCCAACAACTCGGGCGTGGCAGAGCGGGGTTCAATCGGAGGATGGCGCCCCGGACCTTTTAGCAGGCGCGACAAAAGAATCGCCGTTGCCGGTACTTGAATGAGTAGCAGTCCCAGTGATAGTCCGCCTTCTACTGTAAGCCAGTCAGCCACGATTGCACCAATTTCAGTGTTACTTCAACGCTACTTCGACAGAAGCCACTGGGATTTTTGTCGCTGGATCAATGGCAACCGTCGCAACTGCGGGTTTTGCCATCCACCATAGAGCTAGAGCCGGAGCGACGCCTACCAATAAGCCCAGCAACACTGGAATCGAAAACCCAGATGCCAAACTCAGCACCGCCCCAAAAGCAAAATTACTCAAATAAATAGCTAAGGGCAGACTCAGTTGCGATCGCTCCAATTTCAGCGGCGTATTTCTCCACAATACCGCTGCCACACTCATAAACAGTGAGCTAGTGCCAAACCAACCGGCATAGTTTTGGTAGGGCGTGCCAAAAAAGGCTCCCTGCTGTTCCCAATACCAAAAAGGAAAATTAGTCTGACTCATAGCTGGCTCCAGGGCAAGATCCCACGACGTGAAGAGCATTGCCCCTAGAGCGATCGCACCCACGTGACGCAGCCAGCTGGGCTTTTGTTCCACGTCCAGACCTACACGAGCGATTAAGTAGGAAGAAAACCCTACATAGAACCAGGACAAGGGAATTGTAAAAGGGACCAGCCCACCAATCTTATATCCTAAGCCACTCAGGTAGCTGTAGTCACCAAACGGAAAGCCAGTACTAGTGCCGAGTAATTCACTTCCCAGCGACAGAGACATAGCTGGCAGCATAAACGCCAGCGTTGCTCTGAGCCCCAACCTTTGGTAAGCATAAATTGATACAGCTACTGTTCCAAACAGGATATCAGTCACTCCACCTCCAGCCAGACTACTCTGCATAGCAGTCTGTCCAAAAGCCCCCCACGAATTCAAAATCACATCGGCATGAGGTACGACTAGCAGCAACCCTGCCAGTCCAAAGGCTTTTGACAAAATATGACCAACGAGGCAGAAGCGCTCAGTGATAAGAAGTTGCTTCATGAAAATTTACCTGATAACACGTGACACTCGAAAAGCGCCTTTACATAGTTTACAAATGTTTAATAACACCCCAACCGTCTACAGCCACTCAAAGATAAAGTAGTTTTAAAGAATACACTACCAAGACTGGCAATCTCAATGGATGTCACCTTTGAAAAAACTTCCTTGGTTCTCCCTAGCGCTACTACTGGTTACTTATAGTATCTTGGGCTGGCGATTATCTAGTATCCATAGCTTCTGGGTTACTGGGCTTGGTATCCCTAGCTCCTGGGTTATTTTGCTTTTAGTTGTGGCGGGTGCCTTGCTGATAGCTATATCTTTGACATCCGCGTTGCCAATCGTTACAGATATTATTGGATTTACGCTGAAATCTGATACTAGGGCTTTCTTGGTCGTGAGTATAGGTGCTTTCTTGACCGTCCTGATCATTTGCTGGCTTCCTGTGTTTGCCCATATCTTAATTGTCGTGTCAGCCAATTCATTAGCGCGGCTAGACCTTCAAACAGCTAGGTTTACTCAATGGCAAGCCTTTTGGATTTTGTCTATCGTATCTCTAACTGGCTTAGGGCTGGGTTGGGTAACCCATACCCTAATTTGAAACAGAGCAGGGGGAAATCCCCCTAACTACTGACTACTGACTAAGACGCAACCGCTTCAGCAACAGGTGCTGCCACATCTGCGGTTGGTGTTGCGTAGACGCTCACCTTCTTGCGGTCTTTACCCTTTCTCTCAAACGTCACCACGCCGTCGATCAGGGCAAATAGGGTATCGTCACTCCCACGACCAACATTGTTGCCTGGGTGAAACTTGGTGCCGCGCTGACGCACAAGAATGTTGCCTGCTCGAACAGTCTGACCACCGTAGCGTTTGACGCCAAGACGCTGGGCATTTGAGTCACGACCGTTGCGAGTACTACCGGTTCCTTTTTTATGAGCCATGATATCCTCCGATGTCTCTACTTTTATTGTTGTTCACTATTCGCTTCAGCCACAACTTCAGCCGCGACTTCAGCCGCGACTTCAGCTGCCACCTCAGCCGCAACTTCAGCTGCCACCTCAGCCGCAACTTCAGCTGCCGATTCACCAGTAGTCTCAGCAGCGATTTCAGTAGCGATTTCAGCAGCAGTTTCAGCTGCATTCTCAACGGCGACTTCTGGGGTAACTTCAGTAGACGCAACTTCAGCTGCCACTTCAGCCGCGACCTCAGCTGCTACTTCAGCTGCCACTTCAGCCGCGACTTCAGCAGGGTTCGAAGTCGCAACCTCAACAGCCGGTGACTCAGCGACTTCACCAGCATTCTCAACCTTAGGTGACTCAGCGATCGCCGGTTCATCAGAAGTTATCACCGAACCATTGAGGCTGATCGAGTTAATCATCAGTCGGGTGATTTCCTGGCGATGCCCCCGCTTCTTGCGGGTTTTCTTTTTAGGCTTCATCTTGTAGACAATGACTTTGCGACCTCGCAGGTGTCGCATCACCTTACCCTCGACCGTTGCCCCGTCAACAAAGGGCTGACCTATGGTGACGTCGCCGTTGTGCTGGACTAGCAAAACTGCTTCTAGGGTAACTGTCTGGTCGGGTTCAGCACTAAGCAGTTCAATATCGTAGAAGCGCCCTGGTTCGACTCGCAGTTGTTTGCCGCCAGTTTCAATAATTGCGTAAGTCATGGGATTGTTCTTGAGTTTGCCGTACAGGTAGCTGGTAGATGTCTTAGGTGAGAACAGTTCCAGCTTTTGCGATCTGTCTACCTGATCCGAGCAGGAATTAGATAGCCAACCCCCTATTATCGTTGATTAGCTAGGTTTGTGTCAAGCAAGCAGAGGATAGTAGGGGCGGTGCCTTGTACACGCCCGGGGCAGAGGAGCCTAAAAATGCTGAAGCGCCTGAAGAACCTCTACAGCTGACTGGTACCTTTCGCTGGAATTATGGCGAACCATTTTGTCTAAAATAGCTGCTAGCTCACCACTGACTCGTGCATAATCCCGCCACCTGATTTCATACGTTATCGGATCTTTCCGTAGTTGGGTTGGTACTAATCCTGTAACAGCTTGGATAGCAATCATGCCAAGAGCGTAGATGTCACTGTTAAGTACTGGTTGACCCATAAGCTGCTCAGGAGCGGCATAAACTAATGTACCAATGGCAATGGTAAAATTTTCTTGCTTTTGACTGCTCAGGGTTTGGAGCTGTTCCACATCCTTTATCTGGGTTTGAAGCAGTTTTACAGCACCGAAGTCAATCAAAATTAGTCGTCCATCCCGTTCTTGCCTAATAATGTTGGCAGGCTTAATATCTCTGTGAATCACGCCATAACTGTGGATGAAGTCAAGAATTCCCAAAACATCTCGGAGCAGATCTACAACTTGAGATTCACCCAGGCGCTTACCTGGGGGAAGTTCCTCACTCAGGGAATGCCCTTTGATGAATTCTTGTACTAAGTAGAATTCTTGATTTTCTTCAACGTAAGCCAGCAACTGGGGAATCTGCTCATGTCTACCCAGTTTTTCCAGACTTTCTGCTTCTGTATTGAACAAACGCTTGGCGATTTGCCAGAAATTTTCTTCTTTGCGCGCAGGTACCAGTTGCTTAACAACACAGTGGGGGCTGCCAGGTCTTTGAGTATCTGCCGCCAGATAGGTTCGACCAAATCCGCCTGAGCCTATGAGTTCAATAATTTTGTACCGTCCGACCAATATCCGATCAATAAGGGAGTCGGCGTCAGGATTCGCCGTTGATGACTCTGTTGTATTAGTTTCTCCACTACTTATGAGATTGACTGTATTACTCCTAGCTGGATGCCCTGATTTCTCCGGCCTCTCAGATCCAAGGTAAGATCTGTAAGAGACAACACTCGCTCCAGTTACCACTAATGCTAGTGCAGGTGGCACTAAAGACACCCACCCTCCCTGTGTAAGGACGGCAAAGCAGACTCCGACCAATCCTCCTAGAGCTACTCCTCCGGTAACTCCAAGCAACAGGGGATGGCGAATGCGCCATGCCAGGACTCCTCCTACCAGAGACCATCCCCATACCCATAACACTTCGCCCCATCTAGGCCATGTCCAAATTAGTGGCCGATTATTTAGAACAGCACTCAGGATCTGACTGACCATCTGGGCATGAACTAACACTCCCGGCATTCTCAAGTCCTGCTGCCCCCTGGTGTAAGGCGTATAGAAAAAGTCATTGCCACTGGCTGCCGTTACACCAATTAAAACGATGCGATCCTTGACCAAACTTGGGTCGATTCGACCTTTGAGTACATCTGTCAGAGTGACCTGCTGGGCAATAGAAACAGCAGAACGGTAATTAAGCATTACCTGGTAGCCCAGTGCATCAATATTTTGATATCCTCCAGTATCTTTTTCTATCGGTGTGAATATTGTTGAACCGAGCTGTAGGTGATGTTGCGAGGTCAGTTGCGGTTGAATTTTCTCTTTTTCTAGGTAGTGTAGGGCCAACTGAAGGCCAAATGAGTAATTTGCTGGACATGAAGAGTTCGGTTCCGGAGTCAGAAACAGGAGACTGCGACGCACCATTCCACCAGGATCTACCACAATATCGCTAAATCCAAGGCGGCTTGGTGGTACTGTAGGAGGAGGCGCAACTCCATGATCCGCAGAATTACCGGGTTGACATACAGCAATGATCTTCTGATTCGCTTGCAAGAGGGTCGCTAGCTCAAGATGGCCTGGCTCCAATGGTAAATCCCGATAGATATCTAGGCCTATGACCCGCGGTTTATCCTGCTCCAGTTTTTCCAATAGCTGAGCCAATGTCTGATCAGGGGTTGGCCATTTACCTAAATTCCGGATATCCTCTTCAGTTACTTTTACTACTAGTAGGCGGTTGTCCGGGCCTTCATCAGGTCTTAACCCGACTAACTGATCAAAAGAACTTAACTCTAGTTCCTCCAGTGCGTCAAGATGCCGTACCCCAATAACTGCTGCAGTGACCGCTATACTAGCGTTCAGCGCCGGCAAACTAAACAGCGATGCTGCACTTAGGGCTCCAAGTCTTGACAATAAAGAACGCATAGAATGTCAGAGGAACATGAAGATATCAGTTTCTCACTGTGCAGCACGGAATTAGAGGTTCCTTCGCAATTTTTTCTAGTCCAACTGACTTTAGTAGATCTGTCCATTCATTTGCTACCACTGCATTGTTGGGATTTGATTGGCGTGTTTCAGATAGGGTGGCGAGGGCATCATACCAAAGGCCATTTACGGTGTAAAGGGATACGCGATCTCTTGGTTTTATCTTTTTCAACTCACTAGCAAAGACTGGATCAGTTTCAGTTCGTTGCACCCAGCCATCTACAACAATATCTGCTGATCGCTCTTTGGCATCACAAACTATTGTCAAAAACCAATGATAATCTTTACCGCTCTCCAGTGGTTTTAAGCCTTTCATACTAGAAAGATTTAGACCAACAATTCCAGGGGTTTGGCTAGGAGCGACTGTTGTCTGATAAATCTTCTTATCGTTTTTATCCAACAGTGAGAACTCTAGCGTTTTTGCGGCAGTTTGAGGGACGTAAAAGAAGAGTACTGGATACTCTGCTGTAGTCATCCCTTGATTAGTTGCTGGTACCAGAGCAGTTAGAAGAGATGATTGATTCCCGCTTAAGCAACGTCCCCGCGTAGCTCCTCCTTGCCGTGTACCACTTGCAGGTGCACCCAGGTTTGGAGGTACAAAGGAAACCTTTGACTCGCCCCCGTTAGCAATATAACTGCTGACATTGCTAACAGCATTACTTGCATAGCGATTGTTGGGGCGTAGGTTCTGCGCCTTTTTAAAGTTAAGCAAGGCAGTTGGATAGTCTCTTTTTGCCGTCGCAGAGTAGCCAAGCCTCATGTAGCTGTCATAGTCAGTTCCTGACTGGGCAATCTGAACTGGGTCTGCTGGATAGGCATGTGTTAGAGCAACAGGAGCAAAGCAGCTACATGCCACGATTACAGGTAGGTACTTTAGCCAAGGGGTTCGCTTCATTTTCTTTCTTCGCTGGATATCCCGCCATCATCTGGGCGGGTAGAAAAGTGTGAGCTATTGTGGGTTTCGAGGGAGACGCAATCCATAGCGTCTCTCCAGAAAATTAATCCTGTTGGGGTTGTTTTTGTCAACCTGCCCGAAAGCTGCTTGGTTTTTTATATGTATTTTAGCGCCATTACCATACTTACTACATCTTCAGAAGGTTAAAACTGATGCAGTGAATGTAACAATTTGTTACATTAAGTATTTAATTTTTCTGTTAAAAAATATATCAGGACTTACGTACACCTGTGTCAGAAACCCGGTTTCTTGGTAAGACTTTAGAGGATAAACCCGAAGGTGTTTGGCAAAAACCGGGTTTCGAGCTACTGGATGGGTAATTGGTTCCAAGGGCGAGGTGATTCTCACCGCCCAATCTCCCAGTGTTACACCAAATAATTCTTTATCACAACCCACTACCTGCAATGGGCTATAAACGTTTTCTAAGACTATCGCGGTTCTGGTTTGGGCTGAGCCTGGTTGTCTTGAGCAGCGGCTTGACAACTAAGCCACTAAATGCACAGGTACGCCTGCAAGTCCCGCCGCAGGATATCGTGCCACGCCAACCCACCCCAGTTCCCTCGCCACTGCCCCCACCACAAAATCTACTCCAGCCCCCTCAGCCAACTCCCACACCTTTGCAAGCAGTCCCAAGCGGCGCTCCTGGAAATATCACTGTTCAACGGTTTGAGGTTGTTGGCAGCACAGTATTCAACCCAGGGAAGTTAGCTCAAGTACTTGCCCCCTTCACCCGCAGACCGATCTCCTTTGCCGAACTGCTCCAAGCTCGTGACGCAATAACTAAGCTCTACACAGATCAGGGATACATTACTTCTGGAGCTTATATCCCACTTCAAAGCCTCCAGTCAGGCGTCGTCAAAATTCAGGTGGTTGAAGGCGGATTGGAAGACATCAAGGTAACTGGTACCCGGCGGCTGAACCCCAACTACGTACGCAGCCGTGTAGCACTAGGCACGTCAAAGCCTCTGAATCAGAAACGCTTGCTAGAGGCCCTGCAACTGCTGCAACTCAATCCTCTGATTAAAAACCTATCTGCTGACCTGTCCGCTGGGACGCGTCAGGGTGTGAGTTTGCTGGAAGTTCAAGTGACGGAAGCAAAGACCTTTAGTACCCCAATAACCCTTGATAATGCACAATTGCCCACTTTTGGCAGCTTCCGTCGCCAAATACAGCTCAACGAAGCCAACTTACTAGGACAGGGTGATGGCATCAGCCTAGCATACACCAATACAGATGGCAGTGACACCTTAGATACCAGCTACACCTTCCCGATCAATCCCCGTAATGGCACACTCAGCCTCAGTTATATTAACACATGGAACAATGTCATTGAACGTCCCTTTAATGCGCTGGATATCACTGCCAATGCGCGCTACTACGACCTGACTCTGCGCCAGCCATTAGTTCAAAATCCAACACAAGAATTTGCCATAGGCTTGACGGGGTCACGCCGAGAAAGTGATATTACCTTTCTAAGAGGATTGCCCTTTCCGGAACCGGGCTCAGATGCGAGAGGGAGAACTCGCATATCAGCAGTGCGGTTTTTTCAAGAATGGTCACAGCGAAACAGCCAAGAAGTCATCGCCCTCCGCTCCGAGTTTAGTCTTGGAATCGATGCGTTAGGTGTCACGATCAACAAAGGCGGTCCCGATAACCGCTTTTTTGCTTGGCGGGGACAAGGGCAGTGGGTGCGTCTGTTGGCTCCGGATACCTTACTGGTAGTCCGTGGCAATCTGCAACTTGCAGACAGGCCACTCGTGCCTCTGGAGCAGTTTGGTCTAGGTGGTATCAATAGTGTCCGGGGTTACCGTCAGGATTACCTATTGACAGATAACGGCGCTTTTGCTTCTGCTGAAGTCCGGGTACCGATTCTGCGTATATCCCGAAACGATGTATTACAGCTTGCCCCATTTGTTGATGCAGGCGCCGCCTGGAACAACTCTAGAGGTATTCTAAACCCTAACTCCCTGGCATCTATCGGTCTCGGTTTGCGGTGGCAAGTGGGCGATCGCCTCACAGCCCGCTTTGACTGGGGAATTCCTTTAGTACACGTTAACTTAAAGAAAAGGACATGGCAGGAAAACGGTCTGTATTTTTCCATTGTTTACAACCCGTTCTAAGTAGAGGTTGGGTAACCCAACTCCTGCTAGCCTTGATGACGGCATCTTTATGCATAGTAATATCCCCTGTATTGGCAATCGCTCCCGCCGTCAATACCGTCCCCGTGCCAACAAGCCTAGATCAGAGACCCAGCCTGGAGCAAGAGGGCAAAACACTCTATGACGAAGGAAAGTTCGCTGAGGCGGTAAAGGTCTTGCAACAGGATCTCCAGATTTATCAAATCCGAGGGGATGTCCTGAGACAAGCAATGACGTTGAGTAATATTTCATTGGCTTATCAGGAACTCGGCTTGTGGCCCGAGGCAACTAAAGCGATTACAGACAGTTTAAATCTATTAAAGCCAGGGCAAAATACAGTTGAATCTGCCGACCACATTCAAGTCCTCGCCCAAGCCCTGGACATTCAAGGTCGCCTGCAACTAGCCCTAGGAAAAGCTGAACTAGCCATGGATACCTGGCAACAAGCGGCTGCCACATACTCTCAAACTGGCGATCAAGCCGGGCTAACCCGCAGCCGTATCAACCAAGTCCAAGCACTGCGAGCATTAGGGCTTTACCGTCGAGCCTTGACGAATTTAAACCAACTCAACCAAACTCTGCAAACACAACCAAACTCTCTGACTAAAGCCGTTGAATTGCGTAGCCTCGGTGATGTCCTCCAATTAGTCGGCGACCTAGACCAATCCCGTAAGATCCTGAAGCAAAGTTTGGAGATCGCCCAAAGCTTGCAATCTCCTCAAGAAATCAGTGCTGCCCTAGTAAGTTTAGGCAACACCGCCCGCGCCCAACAGGACACCACAGCCGCTAAGGACTTCTATCAGCAAGCTCTAGCTAGCTCCAACTCACAAACTACAAAAATACAGGCTCAATTGAATCAACTGAGCCTACTGCTAGATACCAAGCAATCGTCAGACGCCCAGGCTTTGTGGCCCCAAATCCAGTCTCAGATTACCGCATTACCCCCCAGTCGCACAACAGTCTACGCCCAAATTAACTTTGGTCAGAGTCTAACGCAACTAAGACAGGTTACCGCTGCCGACACTCCCTCGTGGTCAGACATTGCCAAACTACTGGCGACAGCTGCTCAACAAGCCAAAAGCCTCAGCGATCAGCGAGCCGAGTCTTATGCCCTCGGCAGTCTCGGCGAACTGTACGAACAGACTGAGCAATGGTCGGACGCCAAAAACCTTACCCAGCAAGCCCTCCTCATTACCCAGGCCATAAATGCGCCGGATATAGCCTATCGGTGGCAATGGCAGTTAGGACGCCTGCTTAAAGCCCAGGGAGATATCACTGGAGCGATCGCAACTTACACCGAAGCAGTTAACACCCTACAGTCTCTCCGCAGTGATTTGAGCACGATCAATCCCAACGTTCAATTTTCATTTCGCAATAGTGTGGAACCTGTTTATCGGCAGTTAGTCGGGCTGCTGTTGCAATCTGAAAAAAACTCTAAGCCTAGTGAACAAAACCTAGCCAAAGCCCGTAGCATTTTTGAGTCTCTACAGGTAGCTGAACTAGTAAACTTCTTTCGGCAAGGTTGTGTTGATACTAATCCGATTGCTAAGTCGGTGCCAATTGACCAGGTTGATCTTAAGACGGCAGTACTCTATCCGATTATTTTGGCTGATCGATTAGAGGTCATCCTCAGCTTACCCAAGCAACCCCTGCGCCACTACGCGACTTCTCTACCCCAAAGCCAAGCTGAGAGTACCTTACAGCAACTGCGCCAAACCCTAGTGACACGCACCTCTCAAGATTTTTTGCCTCTTTCCCAACAGGTATATAACTGGTTGATCGAACCTGCCGAGGCAGACTTAACCAAAAGCGGAGTTAAATCTCTGGTGTTTGTGCTGGATGGTGCCTTACGTAATATCCCAATGGCTGCCCTCCACGACGGCAAACAGTATCTTGTAGAGAAGTATGGCGTAGCCATTAACCCAGGTCTTCAGTTACTAAACCCTGAACCTTTAAAACGGCAAAAATTAAAGGCCATAATTGCTGGACTTACCGAGGCACGCGATGACTTTCCTCCACTGACTAAAGTGGGGCTCGAATTGGCTCAAATCAAGTCTGAGGTGTCCAGCGTTGAACTCCTTAATCAAGGATTTACTAGCACAGCACTGCAAAACGACATCAACTCGCGTTCCTTCCCTGTAGTACACATTGCTAGTCACGCCCGGTTTAGTTCCCAGGCTAATGAGACATTTATCCTTGCCTGGGATGGTCGGATCAACGTAAACCAACTGGATAGTTTACTGCGAGTCAGAAACCAAAACCAAAGCACCTCTAATGCTATCGAGTTACTCGTCCTCAGTGCCTGCCAGACAGTTGCAGGGGATAATCGAGCTGCATTAGGACTGGCTGGAGTGGCAGTGCGGGCTGGGGCGCGCAGCACGCTTGCAACTCTATGGTATGTGAACGATGCCGCCACCGTCCCCCTTATGGGTCGATTCTACCAAGAGCTAGCCAGTACCAAGGTAACCAAAGCAGAAGCACTCCGTCGCGCTCAACAGGTTCTTTTGAAGAATCCTCAGTACCGACATCCGGTTTACTGGGCACCTTATGTTCTAGTGGGTAATTGGCTTTAACCCCAGTGCGATACTAAACGTATCGCACCCATCCTTACCCACCAAAAAGACATGCAAACCACCCAATTCACAAAAAGAGAGATAGACCGCCTGATTGCAGAGCGAGTCATGGGATGGACAAACCTATATACGCAAGGAGCCCGATTTGGAACCTCACCAAAAGGCAAGGCTCACACCATTATTCCATCGTACTCTACTGAGATGTCCGCAGCATGGGAAGTGGTAGAGAAACTTAGGCAGTCCGGGTACCAAGGCAAACTCGATTGGGCTACACCAGAGCTAGGATATGAGTGCTATTTTTGGTCATCGTCTCTTCCACCTAATGAAATGCAATGTCCTAGAACGCAGACTGCCCCTCTTGCCATCTGTCTAGCTGCGTTGAAGGTCATGGGAGTGTCTATCGAGCTTGTTGTGTGACAGCAGCTCTGCTCCCCTGCCCCTGGAGCCTCTTTGGGGAGCTGGGAAAATGGCTAGAATATCTTTATGAACCAAGCTTTTTCTGCCGCCACGTCGGGTGATGCCTCAGTCGAGACGCGTCCCACGTTCATCTTAGTAGATGGACACTCCCTAGCCTTTCGCTCTTATTTCGCCTTTCGCCGGAACGGAGGGCTGCGCACATCAACGGGGATTCCCACAAGCGTCTGTTTTGGCTTTCTCAAGTCACTACTGGAAGTGATGGCAACCGAGCAGCCCGAATCAATGGCGATCGCATTTGATTTGGGCTTGCCCACCTTTCGCCACGAAGCCGATGATACCTATAAAGCCGACCGCCCAGATACACCGGAAGACTTCGTTCCCGACTTGAAAAATCTGCACGAGTTGCTAAATGGCTTCAATCTGCCCATTGTAACAGCTCCCCGCTACGAGGCAGATGATGTTTTGGCAACTCTGGCACAACGGGCGGCAAGCGCAGGTTATCGCGTCAAAATCGTTACAGGCGATCGCGATTTATTTCAACTGATTGACCTACAAAAGGAAATAAGCGTTCTGTATCTGGGTTCAACCTTCTGGCAGCATAGCAGCTCCAATGGTCCCACTGAGTTTGGACCAGAACAGGTTAAAGAAAAACTAGGGATCTCACCATCCCAAGTGGTAGATTACAAGGCTCTGTGTGGGGATAAATCTGATAACATACCTGGCGTTAAGGGAATTGGTGAGAAGACAGCAGTGCAACTGCTCAACTCCTACGGCACCCTCGACCAGATTTACGCTTCTCTAGATCAAATCAAGGGAGCTACCAAGAAAAAGCTGGAAGAGGGGAAAGATACAGCCTATCACTCCCAGCATATGGCTCAGTTGGTACTCGATGTTCCCTTAGAAATTGATTTAGAAGACTGCAAGCTCAAGGGTTTTGATAGCACCGTTCTAGAACCGATTCTGGAAAAGCTACAATTCAAGTCTTTTCTCGTCAAAATCACTCAACTCCAAGAGCGGTTTGGGGGCACAGGAGGTGGGGGAGCAGGGGGGGCAGAGAAGCGTGATTCTTCTCTCTTTTCAATCCCTATTTCAATCCCTAATAGGGATTTAGACTCCCGCCACGATTACATTATACACGAATTTACGGATAGGTCTAGTGACGATCTCTGGTTTTTCAGTGCTGCTGATACAGAAGCCGATCAGCGGCAAACAATTTCCCCAATTACACCCCGCATTATTGACACCCCTGCTAAACTGAGAGAGTTAGTACACCAGTTGCAAGGCTGCACAGATCCAGCTGCTCCAGTAGCCTGGGATACCGAAACCACAGACCTAGAGCCACGGGATGCTCAACTGGTAGGGATTGGCTGCTGCTGGAGTCAAGATGAAGTAGCATATATTCCCCTCGGTCACACCGCTGGGGGCAACCTGGATACAGTTACTGTATTAGACGCCCTGCGCCCCATCCTAGAAAGTGCTGACTATCCCAAGGCATTGCAGAATGCCAAATTTGACCGCTTAGTTCTTCGCGCTTCAGGAGTTCAGCTGGCTGGAGTGGTGTTTGATACTATGCTCGCTAGTTATATCTTGAATCCAGATAGCAGTCATAATCTCAGTGAATTAGCCCTAAGATACTTAGGGCTGCAAGCCAAAAGTTACGCAGATTTAGTACCCAAAGGCAAAACAATCGCAGACTTGGACATTCCTACCGTAGCGGACTACTGCGGTATGGACGTTTATGCCACATTCGGGCTGGTGCCGAAGCTACGGGCGGAACTGGAGAAGGTTCCAGACTTGCACAAGCTGTTGTTGGACGTAGAACAGCCCTTGGAACCAGTTTTAGCCGAGATGGAATACGACGGCATCCGTATTGACATCGCCTATCTCAAAGAACTCTCGCAACAATTGGAACAGGATTTAGCGGCGATTGAGTCGCGAGCCTACGCAGCAGCTGGGGAGAAATTCAACTTGGGTTCCCCCAAAAAGTTGAGCCAGCTGCTGTTTGACAAATTCAATTTAGACCGTAAGAAATCTCGCAAAATCCAGACAGGTTATTCTACCGACGCCGCGACTCTAGAAAAGCTGCAAGGAGAACACCCGTTAGTAGATGAGATTCTGGAGTACCGCACCCTGTCTAAGTTGAAGTCTACCTATGTGGATGCGCTACCAGTGCTGGTGCGTCCAGATACCGAGCGCGTACATACTGATTTTAATCAGGCTACCACATCTACTGGTCGGTTGTCTTCTTCTAACCCGAATTTGCAGAATATTCCGATCCGCACGGCTTTTAGTCGGCAGATTCGTAAGGCTTTTTTACCAGAACCAGGCTGGCTAATGATAGCAGCTGACTATTCGCAAATTGAGTTGCGGATTTTGGCTCATCTGACTCAGGAACCAGTGTTGGTGGAGGCGTACCAGGGGAATGAGGACGTTCACACCGTAACGGCTCGGCTGCTATTTGAGAAGGAAACTGTGACGCCAGATGAGCGGCGGTTAGGTAAAACTATTAACTTTGGCGTGATTTACGGTATGGGTGCTCAGCGGTTTGCGCGAGAAACAGGGGTGAAGGCGGCAGACGCCAAGGTGTTTATTGAACGGTTCAACCAGCGATATCCGAAGGTGTTTGCTTATTTGCAACGGATGGAACAAGAAGCGATCGCCCAAGGTTATGTCCAAACAATATTAGGGCGTCGCCGCTACTTTAATTTCACGAGCGATCGCCTCCGCCAGCTCCGAAATCGTAAACCAGAAGAAATTAACCTTGATGAACTCCGTGGTTTAACTGCATACGACGCCGGGCTGCTACGGGCAGCTGCCAATGCCCCGATTCAGGGTTCCAGCGCTGATATCATCAAAATTGCAATGGTGAGATTGCACAAAGTTTTGCAGAATCACCAGGCGCGTTTGTTATTGCAAGTTCACGACGAATTGGTGTTTGAAGTTCCCCCGAATGAGTGGGAAGAACTACAGCCTCAAATCCGCTCGACAATGGAAACCGCTGTTCAATTAAGTGTCCCTCTGGTGGTTGATGTCCGTGCAGGACAGAACTGGATGGAGACTAAGTAGGGGGTGAGCTGAGCTTGAATTTGTCCAATTCGGATCATGTTCATTGCTTCGTAACCCCTTAATGAACGCGCCTTGCCGTGTTGAACGAGCCCGCATCCCATGCCTGGATTGACCAATCGTTTGATGAACCGATGGTCTTGCGAGATCATGTTGTTGAGGTACTTGTTCTGTCGTAATTCCGTTGTTTTTGGCAGAGTGTCATCGGCGTGGAGCGTGTCAGTGGCTTTGGGATAAGGAGTAAACAAGCCGGGAATAGCTAAGTCCGCAAGTGGGAATCCGACTCCTTCCCTCTTACCTCAACCAATCACCTGAATCCTTACCATCAATTGCGAATTGCGAGAGGTTTCCACGGGATATTCCTAACGCTTTCAGGTCATTGCCCAATTCAAGCTGTGACACCTCCCACTTTTTCAGCGCGGTAACGACATCGCCCTTGTACAGCTGCACTTCCTTTGCCAGTTCCATGGCGTTGGTGGCAGCCTTTGAAGTACTGGCACCCGTGTGAGGACGTAGCACAAACGCAGCATCACCAGTCAAACACACGCGCCCGAATACCATCTGAGGTACTGATAAGTCATAAATTGGCTGGATAAAAGGGTCTAGAGTTTGCTCGAACAGGTGCAAAAACACTTCTGGCAAAACATTCTGAGCGATCGCCCTCTGTTGCTCTACCAGTTCTTGTCGGATTGTTCCCTGCGGTACAGAGTAGTCGCGGAATCGACCTGTTCGATCAGTTAACACTTGGCGCAACTGCTCACCCTCTGGAACATTCCAATACCACACCCAATTGAAGCGGCGTTTACCTTTAGATAACTCCCCACCATTTCCTGGAATCATGTAGCACATAATGTGGGTCTGCGGTGCTTTGAAAAAGATAAATTTATCCGTAAACACAGAGGCAACTTCCGGTGAAACTTCACTTTCTTCGATTACCCCCCGCCAGGCGACATATCCTGCATAGTGAAGGGCAATATCGGGTAGGAGTCGGCGACGACAGGTGGAGTTAGCACCATCTGCACAGACCAACAGATCGCACGTAATCAGCTGTCCATCGTTAAAACGACCAATTACCTGGTTTTCATCCTGCTCAAAACTGACTAGCTTGTTGCCTTTGTGGTAGTGTTGATCTGGAAACGCCGCTCTCAGTTGCCGATAGAGGCAATCCCACGAGGTCATCAGCGACAGGTAACTTACCTCTTCCCGGGTTACCTTTGAGTCACGTCCCAAGTCCTGCCTGATTTTGGGGAGGATACTGATTGCTTCTTTGGTTGCAATGCCATGCGAGGACAAAAATTGCAATGTCTCGGGTTGTAGCACAATCCCAGCACCTCGCTCTTTCATTTCGTGGGGTGAGCGCTCAAAAACCTCTACATTACAATTTACGGCGCCTAGTGCCAATGCTGTCAACAAGCCGCTATGCGACCCACCCACAACTATGACACGCAGAGGTCGGGAGTCGTCACATGAGGTTCTCGGATTCATTTAGAGTCATCACCTGAGGTGCTCTGATTCAAATGAAATTGTAACTCATGTTGCCATCGCCCCTTGGACAAAATTACCAGAGCTGGGTGCTTAAGTTGGCATGGTTCAAAAACAGGCAATTTTGGTCTCGCGTTATTTTCGGTGTTAGCGCTTCTATATATTACAGCCTAATAGAAGCGCATCCCAAGTAGAGAAAGCCTCAGCGCGGTCCACGGATTTGCCAGTTGAGGTCTGTAACTGTAGGGGTACTCGTATTTGTGTTCACTGAACCAGCGAGGGTGGTGCCGTTCATCAGCCAAATTGTATTCTGACCTGTAGCCTGATTGTGCCACACCAAGTCCGACTTGGTATCACCGTTAAAGTCGCCTGTGCCGCCAAGAAGCCAGCTAGAGCCTGCAAGTGGAGTTGTGTCCACTGAACCAGCGAGGGTGGTGCCGTTCATCAGCCAAATTGTATTCTGACCTGTAGCCTGATTGTGCCACACCAAGTCCGGCTGAGTATCACCGTTGAAATCCCCTGTGCCGCCAAGAAGCCAAGTGGAGCCTGCAAGTGGAGTTGTGTCCACTGAACCAGCGAGGGTGGTGGCGTTCATCAGCCAAATTGTATTCTGACCTGTAGCCTGATTGTGCCATACCAAGTCCGGCTTAGCATCACCGTTGAAATCCCCTGTGCCACCAAGAAGCCAGGTGGAGCCTGCAAGTGGAGTTGTATTCACTGCTCCGACGAGGGTGGTGCCGTTCATTAGCCAGATCGTGTTTTGGCCTGTAGACTGATTATGCAATACCAAGTCCGGCTGAGTATCACCGTTGAAGTCCCCTGTGCCGCCAAGAAGCCAGGTGGAGCCTGCCAGTGGAGTCGTGAGCACTTCTAAGGCAAGGGTGGTGCCATTCATCAGCCAGATCGAGTTCTGGCCTGTAACCGGATTGCGCCATACTAGGTCAGACTGACCATCGCTATTGAAGTCACCCGGCACCTTCACGATGGGCGGAGGGACCTGGACAAATTGCAGAGCGTTGTCTGCCATCACAATACCCCAACCTGAATCTCGGTCTACCCCAGGTGCCTCGATGTCCAGAGCGGTGCTAGTCAGTGCGGCGCGAATTTGCGTCGAGTTGAGGGAAGGATTGAAGGACTTCAGGAGTGCGGCAATGGCTGCGGCATGCGGGGCAGCGGCAGAAGTCCCATAGAAGGTATCCAGATAAGTAGAGGAAGGTAGCGTGGTAGATACCCCAGTGGCGGCGGCGATGTCTGGCTTTTGACGCACCAACCCTCCCGTAGACAGTAAATTACCTGGGGTGATAGGAGTGCCATCAGAATTGTAAAAGATGCGCCGTGGTCCATCAGAACTGGAATCTCTTACAGGGTTGGCAGACCCTCCAGTGAAAGGGGAGGGGAAAGGGGAAGTCGTCTTAACATCTACTGCCCCTACTGCGAAGGCACGAGCTGCTGCTGGATGGCCCCTTATGTTTCCGGTTGTACTAGTATTTAACCCTAGATCCCCAACGTCAAGATGGAGGTAACGGGGTTGACCATTGGACAGAACTACAGCAATCAATGAGTTGACAGGTACATTAATTAAGGCTTCATAGGGGTCCTGGAAACCATTTTGGATATTGGTGGATGCGTTGTAGAGTGTGCCGTCAGGAGCAAATACGTAGAGGTCGTAGTCGTTTGCTGAAGCACCTAAGGGATCGGACCAAAACAAGTTGACCTGATCGGGATTGTTGTTGCTATCGGCTCCTGGGATAATTTGGTTTACGGGACTGCTGCCAAAATTATGATAAGCTCCTCCCTTATCCAGGCCAGTTACAGCTATGCCTGAATTAACAAAATTGCCTTCCCAGGTGCTAGAGGTTCGGTGGTCAAAATTCCCCTCATTTCCTGCTGCGGAAAAGTAGATTGCTCCCTTAGCAACCACTTCGTTGACTGCCTGAGCAACAGCAATGCTTGATGGGTCAGTAAAGGTGCTATCCGAAGCATCCTGAAAGGGCGATTCCCGCGCATAGCTGAGATCATCTACTATGATGTTACAGCCAGCGGCATACAACCGACGAACGTTATTGGCGAAATTGCTAGCGCCTCCTTGACCTGTGGCGAAGTAGAGGCTTGCCCCAGGAGCCAGATCGTGGATAATCTGTAGCATGGCTCGCCCTTCATCATCAGCACCACTACAGGAGCCAAGAGCTGCGGAACTGTTCTGCTCTTGCAAAACAGTAACCCCATTTGACGGCAAATCTCCATTGATTGTGTCTGTGGGTGCCCCACCTAGGCAGTTGTAGCTGTTTGATATGACGCCAACCTTTACACCTGTACCATTGACACCGAATTTACTGCGGGCTTGAGCAGCCCTATGGGTTACATCTCCAACGGAAGTCACAATCCCAGCAGATGTCTTGGCAACGAGCGCCGGTTTAATAAAATTGATGTCATCCAGACTCGCCAAAACCTCTACCTGGCTCATCGGAATAACAGCCCGAATGGAATTGTACTCGGCAAAACTGTTGATGATTTTTCCGCCCGAGTGTTCAATATGTTCAAGTAGTCTATCCGTAACCCTAGCTTGGATATCAACCAATGTCCGACCATCTTGATCGATTTCAACACCTGTTTCCAAGCTAGGAACACCCTGGGCGATCGCTTGCCCACGGTATTTCTTCAGCTCGTATAAAAGTTGAGAATCTATCTGGCGTTGCACAGGCGATCGCGATAGCTTCTCTTTCTGTAAAACTGCTATCTGCGCCATGCCATTCTGACTCAATGGAGTAAGAAAGTGCGGTGGCTCCGCCTCTACTTTAGAAAGGTTGCCAAGCAATAGTACGATACCAAGGCTCAGCAAAAACAGAAGACTAAAAAGTCTCCACCGAGTCAAAGAAAAGAGCAAAACACATGCCTTAATCTAAAAATTTACCTGTTTTCATCTTCGAAGAAATCTTCGTCGTCCTCCAGGTCTTTCGGTGATTGAGAACTACCTAGCCGAGAACCAGCGAGACTCCACAGAGGTTGGGTTAGTGCCATGGCAACTATCCCCACACCGGCGCTCAAGGCTAGCACCAAACCTACTGGTACCTGAATCGACTCGTAGTTAAGAAACTTGAGCGATACCAAGGTGGCGTTTTGGACAGAGAGGATAGCGATCGCAACGACCCAGCTGGCTACAATTAGTGATGTGAGCAGATTGGCGAGGGTTTTCATGACTGCAAACGCAGATATATAAACGATGGACGCAGATGATTTCTATTATCAGCGTTTACCCTGGTCCATCTGCGTTCAAACTCTTGCTGGTTCAAGTTCCGTGATCAGGTGTTCCATCTGTTCAACGATTTGGGTTTGTTTTTCTGGAGAGTTGGTCTCCAGGTATACGCGCATCAAGGGTTCTGTCCCCGAAGTACGCAAAAGTACCCAGCTGTCGTCTTCTAAGTAAAGTTTAATACCGTCTTTACGACCTACTCCTTTGACGCTGATGCCCGCAACGTCTTTTGGTGGGTTCTTACTGAAAGCTTCTATAACAGCTGCTTTGTGAGCATCATTTAAGTGCAGGTCAAGGCGTTTATCATAGAGGGGCCCACCAGCTTCGGCGATCGCTTCTTCCACCAGTTGGCTCAGCGGCTTGCCTTCGTAGGCGATTGCTTCTGCCACAAGCATATCTGCTAGTATACCATCTTTTTCAGGAATGTGACCAATAACGCTTAAGCCACCCGATTCTTCTCCACCAATTAGTACAGTAGTCTGGCGCATTTTTTCACCGATGTATTTGAAGCCCACTGGTGTCTCGTAAATTTCTAATCCGTACTTAACTGCCAAGTTATCAAGCAGATGTGTGGTGGCGACGGTACGAACAATCGCGCCGGTTTTACCTTTGTTCTTAATTAAGTGACGCGCCAGGACCAACAAAATAGTGTTGGGGGGTAGGATGTTGCCTTGTTCGTCAACAATACCAAAGCGATCGCTATCTCCATCGGTTGCTAAACCCAAATCCGCTTGATCTTTCTTTACTGCTTCTACCAGCCCAACCAGTTGTTCTCCCTTAGGTTCCGGCATCCCGCCACCAAATAAAACATCCCGGTAAGCGTGGAAGGTTTCTACATCACAACCGCAGTGTGACAAAACTGTATCTAAATAACCGCGAGAAGTAGAATAGAGGGCGTCATACTTCACCTTCAATTGGGCGCTGAAGATCCGGTTTACATCCAGCAGCGTGTAAATAAATTGCAGATACGCTGGTTTTGGGTCAAAGGTAGAGATTTTACGATCTGGGCTGCGGCTAGGCGGGGTATCCACAGCGCCTTCAATATTTGCCACAATCGTATCAGTAATCTCAGAAGTGGCGGGGCCAGCGTAGTCAGGAATATACTTAATTCCACAGTATTGTGCAGGATTATGGCTGGCGGTGAACATCAGCGCTCCAGCTGAATTTAGGTGACGGGCGTTGTAGGCAATCACTGGAGTGGGACAATCCCGCTCAACGATTTTCACCGTCCAACCTAAGTCTGCCAGCACCTCAGCTGCTGCAACGGCAAATTGGTCAGCAAGAAAACGTGTATCGTAGGCAATTAGAACCGGTCGGTCTTTGGTGTAGGCGGTTTCGAGGTAACTAGCGATCGCCCGCGTCACTTTCCGGACATTGGGGAAAGTAAAATCCTCGGCAATAATACCTCGCCATCCATCGGTGCCAAACTTGATCTTGCTGGAATTGGGACAATCGCTCATCGCTTGCCACTCTATGCATGTTCATCATTAATATTACAGGAAGCTTTTCCCAACACGCGCATAACCGCAAATAGCCAACCCGCGTTTTCACTCACTGAGTCTCAGCAATGCCAATTTCCGGGCGAGCGTTCGCCAGTTATCACCTTTGGTCTTTAGTTGCCCCAGCCGTGGGGCAAGAACGCTGGCATTGCCAGATGAAGCGGGGGTTTATCAAAGCGCGGCAAAATGAACCAATAGTCAAAACGCTTTTAGCTCAAGCCAGCCCACCCCAGCGGATTGGTCTACTTGCCCAAAAAGGCGTTTATGAATTTCATCATCATCACCAGTTGTTGGAGCAGCCAGATGGTGTGGAGCAAGTGGCGCAAATTCTGAAATTAAGCACATCAAGCGATGAAGTTCAGCAGCGCGTGATTCAAATCTTGAAAAACTATCACGATCACCCAGTTTTAGAGGGAAAACACATCATCCAATTGACTAGCGGCGATGAAGGTTTTCCCAGACCGATATTGATCGAGCAAGAGGATTATCGTTTCCGGTTATATGCGGCGATGGACTGCGTCTTTACTGAAGCCGATAGAACGCTGCATATCTTAGATTTCAAGACAGGTAAATCAGCCTTCGATCAGCGGCAGGCATTAGTTTATTTACTAGCGGCTCGCTATCTCTACCCGGAGCAACAAGCCGTGGCCTCATTTTATAACCTGGAACGGTGTAAGAAATCGGATTTAATCAGCCTCACCTCTAGGCAATTGGATAGAATTGAGACGACTCTGGCGCAGGTGGCTCAAAAACACCAGCAAGATTTGCGTCGATACCAACAAAATTACCGCAATTTCAGTCAGGTTTTCCCCCCTAATCCGGGTTTCCACTGCCGGTACTGCTCCTTTCATACAATTTGCGAGTTTTCTGGCTTTAAGCCACCTAGGAGGGGGGGAGGGGGAGAGGGGGGGAGGGGGTGATGGGGGGACGTATGTACGAATGGGGAAGAGAGCATGGTTGGAGAATTGCGGCTCATGCTGAACACTCAACCGCCGCGCATTCCCCGGCCTCGACTTTTAGGCAGGCCGGGGTTAGCGGCGGGCGGGGTCTATCGGCTCCCACCCTCTGATTATTTGTCTAATAACATCATTGAGTGATTGCTCAGTTTTTTGGCAGTACGAGAGCAGCTTCTCATGCTCAATATCTGACAACCTTAAAGTTATTCGTTTCATCACGCTTGACACTAAATGTTCGCTATAATAGTGTCATGCTAACACGTCGCGCTACTTACAGGCTCTACCCCACGGCAACCCAAGAGCAACAACTCTATGGGTGGCGTCGGTTGCATGCCTATCTCTATAACGCGGCGATTAGTAATCGAAGAACTCAGTACGAAAAGTTTGGTCAAACGGTAGATTACTTCCAGCAGCAAAATTGTTTGCCTGCTTTTAAGGAGGTTTGGCCTGAATACCGAGATTTGGGTTCACATGCGTTGCAGGCTACATTAAAGCGCGTTGACTTTGCTTATCTTCGGTTCTTTAAGGGATTAGGAGGGTATCCCAAGTTCAAAAGTATCCGCCATTACGGTGGCTGGACTTATCCAGATAAAGCAGGCTGGAAGGCTCATACCATCGGAGATAATGGCTATCTGGAACTATCTAATCTTGGTCAGATCCAGATGCGAGGAAAGGCTAAGGTGTGGGGAACTCCAACCACATGCACCATTGTTCATCGACATGGCAATTGGTATGCCTCAATAACTATAAATTGTACCCCGACACCTAGGGAATTAGGTACTGGTGCAATCGGCATTGATTTTGGCACGAAGACAGCCGCTGCCATTTGGGATGGCGAAAAGGGTTCATTTATCGACAATCCTAGGTGGTTTCAGCAATCACTGCCCAAAATCAAGAAAGCTTCTCGCGATAAGCGCCGGAAACGAGCGCCCAATCATAAGAAGAAAATAAAAGCTTCTAGAAGATACAAGACAGCTCAGAATCAGGTAACCAAGCTTTATCGCAAAGCGGCAAACCTTCGTCAAAACTGGATTCATCACCAAGCGGCAGAAATTGTTAGCGGTAATAGCCTCGTCGCTTCGGAAAAACTAGAAGTTAAAAACATGACTCGAAAAGCCAAACCAGTTGTGCGATTCGTTCGGTCGAAATCAGTAGAAATATTGAGGTATGACCGACATTTACGGGGTAATCCAATAAGGATTGAGTTCGCACTTGAATCCCTTGTAAATGATAACTTGATGTTCATTTAGGTGAGGTGAGTAGCATAGAAAACCAATTCCTAACACCCCGGTGCGGGGTTGAAAGCACGCAGCGCACCAGAAATGGTGATTCCCTACAGGAAAGACTGACTATCAAACCTGAGCTAAGCAGGGAGCGAAAGCGGTGATTTGGGGATAGCTGAAACCCCCTAGCCGCAAGCAGGTGTCCTATAACCGAGCCTCCCATTAAGCCTACGGGTAGTCAAAGGCAATTAATATCGGAAACGGAGCCGCAGATGGATGAGAGGGAACTCGTGGGGTAGATAAAACGAAGTGTCGTTAAAACCATCGTAATTGGCTACCAGGGGACATAAGCTTGTAGACACCAGTCTACCTCCTGGGTTGGAAACATCCGACAAGGGTAAGGACTTACCGGATTACCTTACCGAGTAAGCGCACCACCTCGAACCCCGGTGGATTGACACACGTGCGATTCGTTTAACCTAAATGAGTAGAAATACTCAGGGATGGTTAGCCAAGTGAAGGAAGGGATGACCTGACTGAATCTTGGACAACTTGATAACCATGAGGGTGAAGACAAAACAAA
>JAABUZ0100002342.1_pt1 | contig 31826 bp, 28 predicted proteins | sample 5562091 | NCBI WGS metagenome assembly JAABUZ01 (sample SAMN12813069, study PRJNA571459) | rock metagenome | isolation source: Antarctica rocks | place: Antarctica: Victoria Land, Linnaeus Terrace sud | collected 2015-12-21
GAGACCCCGAGCTTCGCCCCTCCTTCGACCAAGTGGAGAGGGCCATTGACCGCTGGATCGATCAGGCCAAACTCGCCGCGTAAACTTGACTCATTCGCACGATATTTGCCCCCTTGTAGGAGTCTAGGTGCGGCCTACGCGGCGCTGGACCGCCTGTGGGTCGGCTTCTTCGTCGACGCGGACCCCATCAATCGTGAGCCGGAGGGGCCAGGGACGCGCACGTTGCGCTCCCTGGGGCAGGGCGCGCTGGCAAGCCTCGTCGGCGGCCTGCTATTCAGCGTGGTGATGGTCGCAACGGGTGAGTTGCCGCTGGTGGCCCGACTGGTGGGGCAATCGTCGCCCGTGCTGGGCTTTATCGTGCACGTGGCCATCAGTATGATCATCGGCATGACCTATGGCGCGCTGTTCCAGCGCGAGGCGCCGACCGCCGCGACCGCCGTGGTGTGGGGACTGGTCTACGGGCTGGCCTGGTGGTTCCTGGGGCAGCTGACCCTGTTCCCCCTCTTGCTGGGCCACCCGTTCACCTGGACCGTGGCGGCGGCGGACGTGGCGCTGCCCTCGCTGCTCGGCCACCTGCTGTACGGGGCCGGCCTGGCCCTGACCTTCCGCCTGCTGCAGCGCCGGCGCGAGGCCTGGCTGCGGCTCGACCCGCGCTTCGTAGCGCGCGAAGAGCGCCTCAGCCGACCGGTAGGCACGCCCGCGCCCGCGCTGGGCCTGTTCGTGCTGGGGCTGGGCGTGCTGCTGCCGATGATCCTGGTCTAAGTCTGGATTTCGCACGGAGATAAGATGGGATGCGGGAGCGCCATGACCGCCTGCCGCGCAGGCCCTTGCACGGATGCGTCAGAACTCAGAATACACGCTATCTCTCACCTATCATTCGTCCCGAAATCGAGGTCAACTACAGCCCGAACCCGAAGGGGAAACTCCATTTTAGACCACGCGAACGTCGGTTTGCACGGTCGAATTCTGAGTTCTGACACATCCGGCCGACGTGCTGCGGGTGCGTGAGATCGAGCGGCCCGAGCCGGGACCAGGCGAGGTGCGGGTGCGCCTCCGCGTGTCGGGCGTCAACCCGACGGATTGGAAGTCCCGTAGCGGCGTCAGCGGGCGAGCCCCCGACGGGTTCCAGGTCCCCAACCAGGATGGCGCGGGGGAGATCGACGCCGTCGGCGCGGGCGTCGACGCGCGTCGCGTGGGGGAGCACGTGTGGGTCTGGTTCGCCGCGGCCAACGGGCGGCGCTGGGGCACGGCGGCGCAGTGGACGGTCGTCCCCGCGAACCAGGCAGTGACGTTGCCCACCGGCGCCAGCGTCGACCTCGGTGCCAGCCTGGGCATCCCGGCCATGACCGCGCACCGCTGCCTGTTCGCCGACGGGTCGCTCGACGGGGCGACCGTCCTGGTGGCGGGCGGCGCGGGCGCGGTCGGGCACTACGCCATCGAGCTCGCCAAGCGGGCTGGGGCCACGGTTGTGGCGACGGTGAGCGGGCCGGAGAAGGCCGCCCTCGCGCGCACGGCCGGCGCGGACGCCGTGGTGACCTACCGTGACGCCGACGCCGTGGACCAGGTGCGCCGAGTCGCCGCGCGGGTCGATCGGGTCGTCGAGGTGGCGCTCGGGGCCAACCTGGCGCTCGACCTGGCCGTGGCCGGCCCGCAGACCGTGATCAGCACCTACGCCAACGAGCCCACGGACCCGGTGCTGCCGGTGCGCGCGGCTATGGTGACGAATGTGACGCTGCGCTTCGTCCTCATCTATGGCGTGCCGCTGGCCGCGCTCAATGAGGCCGCGACGGACGTCACGGCGGCGGTTGCTGCGGGCGCGCTGAGCCTGCTGCCGCTGCATCGGTTCGGCCTCGACGCCATCGCCGCCGCCCACGACGCGGTCGAAGACGGGGTCGTGGGCAGGGTGGTGGTGGACATCCCCTAAGTAGGCCGCCAGACGTCACATTTGCTGCGCCATCCTCGCGCTGCGGTTGTTCACAGCGGCGTTGAGCCTCATCGCACGCTTACTACGGCGAGCGGGAACCCTCATAGGATGCGCCCAGGGGCACGTATGCGTGCGGTGCGGATAGGCGCACTCGTTATGACGCAACGCACGTACCGAGCCTGACGTTCCTCGTCCATTCACACCGGCAATCAGCGCATCGGGCCTGACGCCTTACGGGACAGACCGTCACCGCGCTTCAGGTGCTCGTATCAGCCACTGCCTCTGACGCTCCAACCGCATCCCTCTGAGCCCTAAGCGGGCCGGCGGTCAAAGTTGGTAGAATCCGACAAACGGGAGGGTATGTACCGCATTGCCTTAACTGAGGAGCAACGCCACGACCTGCGTGAGCGTACCCACCGGGCGGGCCTCGCGCCGCGCATCGCGCGACCGGCCGGGGATGATGCGTTTCTCGGATGCCGGGTGGGGCGTGCCGCGCGATGCGCGGCACCTCGGCCAGCACGAGCACACCGTGCGCGCTTAGGTCAAAGCCTTCCTGGCGGGCGGGTTCGGCGCCCTGCCGAACAAGCCGCGGGGCGGCAAGCAGTCCGCCTTGACCGCGCCGATGCGCGAGGATGTGCGGGCCGAGGTGGCGACCGGGACGCGCACCTGGACGGCGGCCCAACTGGCCGACTGGATCGCCGCGCCACCGGGTCCGCCCGAGCGCCGACCGTTTGCGCATCCACCTGCGCCGGGCCAAGATCTCCTGGCAGCGCACCGGCCGCACCCCGCGGCACAAACGGGACCCCGCCCAGGTCGCCGCGCGCCAAGCGGTGCTCGATGACCGCGAAAAAAGGGGCGGACGGCCTGATCGATCTGTGCCATCTGGACGAAGCGGGCTTTGCCCTGACGTTGCCGACGACCTACAGTTGGTGCCCCCGAGGTGAGCGGCTGCGCGTACCCTATCAGGCGCCGCACGGGCGGCGGGTCAACGTCGTCGGCGCCTATTTCACGCACGGCCCCGAGGCCGGCCGCCTGGGCTACAAGAGGTGGGCGGTGCTGCCCAAGAGTCGCGCCAAGACGCCCCGGACGACGCCCGAGGAGCGGGCCGCCGCGCATGGGCTCACGGTGGAGGAGGTCGGCCCGATCGACGCGGAGCGCCCGGTGGCCGTCCTCTGGCAGGTCGCCGGACGCCCCGCGGACGCCGCGCCGACCTGGCGGCGGGCGCGTCCCCTGGTGATCGCCCTGGACAACTACTCCGTCCACACGAGCCAGACCGTCGTCGCCGCGCAGCCCCTGTTGGCGGCGGCCAACGTCGCGCTGGTCTACTTGGCGCGCTACTGCCCCGCGCAGTCGGGCATCGAGCCGGTCTGGAACGATGTCAAGCGGCATCACATCCCCATCCGCAGCTTCGAGCGCGTCGCCGACCTCAAGCAGGCGGTCGACGACGCTCTCGCCCACAAAGCCCACCTCCTGCAGCACGCCCATGCTAAACCTACGCACATACACCGCCTGGTCGCTTAGTGTTGGACAGGAGATCATGGGCGCGGCGTCGTCGTAACCACTGGCAATTCAGTATCCTGCGGAGAGGCTCATCTCGATCTCATCTGTGGAGGGTACGAGCGTGGCTGACACTAACCAACGCCGTTTGGGACATCCCCCTCGTCGGCCGGCGCCCCTTCCGGCCGCGCGCCTCTCGAAATGGCCCGTCACCCTCGCCTTGCCGGCACGACCCTGCTCATCGCGCTCTCCATCGCGCAGTTGCTCGGCGACCTGCTGCGCGATCGGATTACCGCGAAGCGCCTCCTGGGTGCGGCGGCCGGCTTGTGGGCCGCCAACGTCCTCATCTTCGCCTTGTGGTACTGGGAGATCGACCGCGGCGGCCCGCATCGCCGCCACGAACCGGCTCCGCCTGCCCCCGACTTCATCTTCCCGCAACTCTCGGGGCCGGATAGCGGGCCAACGGACGGGGCGCCCGAGTTCGTGGACTATCTCTTCGTGGCCTTCACGAGCGGGACGGCCTTCAGCCCCACCGACACGCTGCCGCTCTCGCGCCGCGTGAAGGTGATCCTGATGGTGCAAGAACTCACGTCGCTGGTCATGATCGCCCTCCTCGCGGCGCACCAGCAACGTGCTCCCGTAACGACGCGAGAGAGGCGCGCGGTCCTGCGGGGGAGCGTGGCGGAGCGTGCCCCACACGGCCCCCTCCCCGGCGCTCATCGTCCGACCGATAGGGGCGCGCCGCGCACGCATGTGGTTGGAATACATACTGCGCGACCGAGGCGTCGATGTCGCGGGGGTGAATCCGCGCGGGACGTTTCGTCACGGCAGGGGCGGCGCCGGCTGCTACACTATCTCATGGAGGTAGGAGGTAACGGACGTCTGCGCGCAGGCGCAGGAGAGGGGGACAGGGTGACCGACGCTGGCTCACCTCGTTCGAGCAGGGGAGTAAACGGCCGTGACCTGGGACGTAGAGCACGATAGACAAGATCCGCGCGGGCAGAATGCGGGCACGACGCTGGACGACCGGACGGTCGCGCAGGCCGTCGCCATCATGACGACGGAGCACTACAATCTGCAGAGCATCCGCGCGGCCACCATCTCAGATTCCAGTAGCCGCGCCAGCCTGTTCCTGGGGACCGTGTCCAGCACCCTCGTGGCGCTGGCCTTCGTCGGCCAGGTCTCGAAGAGCACCGACCCCAGGCATCCGGATTTGGGCGAGCCGTTCTACATCTTCAGCCTGGTACTGTTCCCGTCCCTGCTGTTCCTCGGCCTCGTCACCTTCGACCGCGTGTTGCAGTCGGCTATCGAGGACGACGCGGCGGCGCGCGGCATCAACCGCATCCGCCACTACTACGTGGAGATCGCGCCGCAGTTGGCGCCCTACTTCATGCAGTCCACGCACGACGACGCCGCGGGCGCCGCGCGGAACATGGGGCTTGTGTCCGTGTGGTGGCAAATATTCCTCGATCGGGCGGGGATGATTGCCGTGATCAACAGCGTCATCGCGGGCGTGTCGGCCAGTTTGATCGTGAGCAGATTGGTCGTGACGAAGCCACTGGCGCTCTACGTCCTGATCGGCGCCGTGGCTTTCCTGGTGAGCCTGGCCCTGCATCAGCTCTATCAAGCCGTCTGGTGGCACCGCACGAACGCGCGCCTGCCCGTCATGTTCCCGAGCCCCAAGGGCTACCAGGAGGTCAAGCCGCGCAAGCGATAGCGTGGCGACATCTTTAGCGAAACCTATGGCGTATCTGGCCTCCGGCGGATCGCTGTTGTTCCGGCGACTCGCCCCGCATACCATGACGTCCAACCTGTTGTGCTGGCTGTTTAATTCATCCGTGCGACGATCATTATTTATTCGTCGCACGGATGAATTAAACAGCCAGCACAGGTGTGCGACGTCCACGGCGTCATGCGCATCCTGCGCGACGGCTTCTACCGCTTGGGCGACCCGCGCATCCTACAAGCTCCACGTCTTGCTCGCGCGTGGGACGACCTCACCCGAATCCTTGTCTCGGCGCTCGACCGCTGGCGGGACCACGCGCGGGCCGTCGTCATCGACAGCACCGTCCTGCGCGCCACGGGCGGGGTCTGGCACAAGAAGCATCGCGCGGCGGGCGTCGTCCCGCACACCTCGATCGACACCGCGGCGGGCTGGGCGAAATCGGGCTGGCACGGCTGGGTCTACGGCTGGAAGCCGCGCGTGGCCTGCGCGGCCAGCCCGGGCTGGCTTCCCCTGGCCGCCGAGTTGACCGCCGCACCCGAGGACGACAACGCGGTCGCGCCAGCCCCGATCCGCGCGCTGGTCGCCGCGCAGGACGTGCGCCGCGGCGGTCAGCGCGCGGATCGGGGCTGGCGCGACCGCGACCCGGACCTCGCGGCGCTGTGCGCCGCGCGCTCCTGCGTGCTCGTCGTGCCCCAAGGCGGGCGCTACCCGCACGCGGACGACGGCACCGCGGTCCGCCGCCTCCCGCACAAGACGCGCTCGGTCACCATCGAGGACGTCAACGAGCAGTTCACGGGCATCGTCGGCGCCCACGCCCACGCCCGACACCTCGCCACAATCGACTGGCTCTCCCGATGACTTGACTCGACTTCGGCCGTTTTAGGCGGCGTAACAGGCGGCCTCGACCAGGGATGCAAGGGGAGCGGCAGGTGAATTGGCCGCCTCTGGCGCGTCGGGGGGAGGTGGCGTATTCACCAGGTGGCTAGCCCAGAGGTGGCGGCGCATGGCGGCCAAGGCGTCGGCGAAGGTGGCCTCACCTTTGGCGTACCAGGCGCTCTGGCGGGTCGGCAGGGACGCGCCATGGAGGGCGTGGGCCATCAGGGCGACGAGGCTGAACAGGCCGAACAAGCACGGCGTGGTCCGCTCGACGGCGCGCCGGGTCCACTACCGCTGCGTCTCGACGCCGAGGTGGCGGCGCCCTCCTCGAACGTCACCGCGCTGGTCCACCGCCCGACGTACTGGGCCACGATGTGGAGCGGCGTGGCTTCCTGGTCGGTGCAGCCCAGGACGGTCGGCGTGAGCGTGCCGGCCGGGTCGCGCAGCAGCACCCGGCGGATGGGGACGGGAGGCTCGCCGTCGCGGTGCCACAGCACCGTGTCGCTGACCATGTCGAACGCCGTCGTCTCGCCCCCGTACCAGGGCATCTCCAGCTCCTGCCACGCCGTGTCGGGGTCCGTGAGGACGGTGCCGGGGGTGGGCAAGCGCGGCCCTTTCCGCGGCTTGACGCCGGGCTTGCCTTTAGGCTGCGGCGGGACGGGGCCGTAGAGCGCCGCCGTCAGGCGCAGGCGCGCGACCAGCGTGATGTCCCGCGCGCGGCGGGTCTCGGCCAGGGCGACCACGCCGTCGCCGCTGTCGCCCACCAGGACGATCGCGCGGCCGGGCTGCCAGCGCCGGACGAGCCGCGCCAGCCCCTGCGCCCGCTCGGGCAGCATCCGGTGCGGTTCCGTTGGGTCCTGCTGAGGTGCCTGAAAGCTGTTCGTTTCGACCGTTCAGCAGCACCAAATTTCCACCCCTTCGAGAGCCCAGGACCATCAAAGCGACCGACATCGCCGCGATCCGCGCGTCTTACCTGAAGGTCTTTCGCCAATAACATGTCAAGTCAGCAGACTCCAAATTCCAGAAAACTCTGAGAGGGGGTGAACAGGCAGCAAAATGTCAGGTACGTGCCCTCTGTGCCGCTGCTATTGGAGCATTGACGCTGCAGCGAGCCGTCTTCCGTCACAAAACTTGCACTTTCGACGCCTACATCTGCACAATAAAGGCCCGGCCAGACCTTTTCGCCGCGTCGTATAGCACTGTCAGCTCTGATGTCGCCACGTCTGGCCCCTCCAAAAGTTTTCTGGAATCTGGAGAGCAGAACCCAACGGAACCGACCAGCGCGCGGCGCAACACCGGCGGCTTCTCGCGCAGCTTGCCGCGCGCCCGGTTAGCCCGTTTGTGACACGCGGTCGAGATCGATCGCGCCGAACACCTATGCCGCCCTCCACGATCCACCAGCCGTCGCGCGGCTGCTAGAAGACGGTGTGTAACGAATCGGCCGCTGAGGAGACTAATCTGCAGGTCCCCGACAGCCGAGGGGCCGCGGGTCGCAACCCCTCGGCTGAAACGCGGGACGCCCGACGAGGAAGGAGGAATGCGCGAGAACATTCCGCTATGCGGCCACCGGCCGCGCTCATCCTGAAGGCCGTGTCTGCGCCTCCTGTCTGGTCTAAAACGGCCGGCCAGGAGGTGCCATAGACCGTCGCTCAGTACAAGTCCCATGATTATGATCAGTACAAGTCACATGATTATGAGCGATACCAATTCGCTATCCACGTCGCGGTTCGCTCCGCCGCTCGACGCACAATGGAGAGACAGGGAGACACAATGATTCGTACCACACATCTGACCCGTGGACTCCTCGCCGGCGCGGCGGCCCTCGCCCTCGCCGTCCCGACGGTCCTCGCGAGCCAGGGCCACGCCACGGCTAGCGTGGCGCGCTCCCATGCGGCGCGCTCCGCACAGGGAGGCCCCGACCAGTTCCTGCCCGCGAGCAAGATCGTCCTCAAGAACGCTATCTCCGTCAATCTCACGCAGAGCACCGTACGCCTGCCCCTGCACCGGGGCAACTTCCATGGCACCACCGTCTGGTACATCATTACCGACACGTCCGACTTCGGCATCTCACACGACCTGGGCGCCCTCTACGCGCCCAAGCTGACCAACTTGCCCATCGGCTGCCCCCAGTGCGTGCAAGATGTCACGCTCACCACGCCGCCCAACAATAAGTTCCACGACGCCATCGTCAACTTCCAGGGCATCCCGGACTTCAGCCCGCGCCGCATCCTCAATCCCGGCCCGCAGGGTTTCCCGCCGGTCCAGGCGCAGCCCGGTGCGGTCGGGGACGCGCGCTACAGTCCCTTCATCCGCTTCCCCGGCTCGCCGGTCGTCTACAATGCGCCGATCGTGGCCACGGGCAACGGCCCCTTCGACGTGCTGCATCATGCCAACACCAACGAGCGCGTGATCGCCATCGACACGCGCCAGACCCTGACCAAGCCGGCCACCGTGGACATGCTCCTGGTGGAAGGATTCGACGCGGGTCAGCCCATCCTCTACCTCAACACCGAGGCGTCCAACCCAGTGGCGGCGACCTACGAGCGCACCACCTATGTGCCGCTGCTCAATGGCGCGCCGTTCCTTGGCGGCGACGACTTCCTCGGCTCGGCGCGCGAACGCATCTTCGTCTTCGCCAACGGCCAGACGTCCGGGCCGAACGCGCAGGGCGAGAACTACGCCGGCCTGCACGGCGGCCGGCTCGACGCCAACGTCAACACCTTAAACCAGATCGCCGACCCGGAGAACGTGCAGGGCGACTGGCCGACGCTGGCCGACCCGGTCCATGCCAACGCCTACAGTCCGCTCTGGGACGTGCAACTGGGGCAGTGGAGCGCCCGTGCCATCCGCAACCGCGAAAACACGCGCCAGATCGACGAGTTCCAGGTCTTGCAGCAGTCGCTCAAGCCTGACACGCTGACCGGACCGGGCGGCGCGTCCTACGGCTCGGTCGGCTTCATAGTCAACTGCCCCCCCGTCGCCTTTACCAACCAAGCGCCCACCAAGCCGCAGGCGGCCAATCCGCTGTTCGGCTAGGTATCACGACATCGCGTGGGGCGGATGGACCCGTTACCGTCCGCCCCGCGCCCGATCACGCGGGTCCCGGACCTGCCGGAGGTTCCTATGTCGACATCCTCGCGCATCGCGCCACGCGGCCTTGCGGTGCTCGTCCTGCTCGTCCTGCTCGTCCTCCCGCTCGCCGCGCACGCGGCGGTCAGCCCGACGCGTGCGACGCGCGCCATGACCACGACCACGGCGGCGACGGTGGCACGGGTCCAGATCAAGAACTTTACGTTTACGCCGCACACGCTGCGCATCCGGGTGGGGACGACGGTCGTGTGGACCAACCTGGACGCCAACGTGGGGCACACTGTGACCAGTGGGAACAACAATGACGCCCACGTCTGGCGTAGCTCAGGAATACTATCGCAGGGCCAGCGCTTCTCCGTGACCTTCCGCAAGCCGGGGACCTACGCGTACTACTGCATGCCGCACTACTTTCAAGCAACCATGCACGGCGTGGTGATCGTCACGCGCTGACCGCGGTCGCGCGATAGCCCAGTGCCGGTCGCGCATGATCCCAGGTTAGCGGGTACGTCGACCACCCCTCACCGGAGGGGCGTAACAACAAGGCGCCCAAGGAATTGACGGAGGGTTTATGGTTCGCATACGTCCCCGACTTGAAGGAGAGTGACGGAGATGAGCTTCATATCGCGTGGTTTCCATGGTCGTCGCCACGACGCGGGTGACGCCGCGCGCGTCCCGCCCGGCCAGCACACGGTGACCGATTTCCCCGTCCTCTCGGCCGGCCCCACCCCGCGCACCCCTCTGGACCACTGGAGCTTCTCGATCGAGGGGCTGGTCGACGAGCCGCGGCGCTGGAGCTGGGACGAGTTGCGCGCGCTCCCCGGTGAGCCGGTGACCGCCGATATCCACTGCGTCACCAAGTGGACCAAGCTCGACACGCGCTGGGAAGGCGTCTCCGTCGACACGCTGCTGGGGGCCGTCTCCTCCGCCGCGCCGTACGCGATGGTCTTCTCTGACGGGGACTACACCACCAACCTGCCGCTCGCCGACCTGACCGGCGGCAAGGCCTGGGTCGTGTACAGCTACGACGGGTCTCCACTCGCCCCCGAACACGGCGGCCCAGCCCGTCTGCTCGTGCCGCACCTCTACTTCTGGAAGAGCGCCAAATGGGTGCGCGGACTGCGCCTCATGTCCCACGATGCGCCCGGCTTCTGGGAGTCCAACGGCTACAACATCTACGGCGATCCGTGGAAAGAGCAGCGATACACGGGGGATTAGCATGACCACAGCATCCACGCTAGGGCGCGCGCGCCTGGACTGGCAGCAGGCCACGCTTGTCGAGCGGGTCGCCGAGACGCCGCGCGTGACCAGCCTCGTCCTCGCGGTCCCGGACTGGCCGGGCCACCGAGCGGGCCAGCACGTCGACGTGCGGCTGACCGCGGAGGACGGCTACCAGGCCGAGCGTAGCTACTCGATCGCCTCCGCGCCCGAGGAGGCGCGCGTGGCCCTGACGGTCGAGACGCTCGACGACGGCGAGGTCTCGCCCTACCTAACCGACGAGTTGCGGGTGGGCGAGCCGCTGGAACTGCGCGGCCCGATCGGCGGCTATTTCGTGTGGGACGACATGATGCGCGAGCCAGCCCTGTTGGTGGGGGGCGGCTCGGGGGTCGTCCCGCTGATGGCGATGATCCGCCACCGCGCGGCGCGCGGCCTCATGGTCCCGACGCGCCTGCTCTACTCGGTGCGCGCCCCCGCAGACGCCATCTACCACGCCGAACTAGAACGCCTGGCCGCCGCCTCGGCGGAGTTGGAGGTCGTCTACACCTATACGCGGTCCGCCCCGGAGGGCTGGACGGGGTACCACCGCCGGCTCGACGCCGCCCTGCTCGCGGAGGTGGGCTGGCCGGCCGCGCGGGCGCCGCTCGCCTTCATCTGCGGGCCGACGCGGTTCGTAGAGACGGCCGCCGATGGCCTGGGCGGGCTGGGGTACGCGGCGGCGCGCATCAAGACCGAGCGCTTCGGCGCGACGGGAGGGTAAGGGTAGCCATGATCGACGATGAGGTGACGCGCCGCGCCGACGGCGCCGACGGGGGTGACGAGAACGAGGAGGCGACGCTCGACGGCAACGCCGCGGCGGGGGCGCTGCATGTGGTGTTCGGGCGCGAGATGACGCTGGCCGTGGCGACCTGCGACGCCTGCGGCACAGCGGACGATGTCGGCGGACTGGTGGCCTATATGCGCGCGCCGGGGACTGTCCTGCGCTGCCGCTCCTGCGACAATGTCCTGTTACGCGTGGTCCACGGGCGCGGGCGCTACTGGATTGATCTGCGCGGCGTCCGCTCCTTGCGGGTCGACGACTAGACGACCCCGTGCGGCGGGGGAGGGGCCGGTCGGCGGAGGTAGGGCGGTGGGTAAATTGCGGCTAGACGTGAGGGGCCGTGACGCAGATCCTGTCGGAGGAGGAGGAGCACACGCCCGCGCGCTACCCGTGACTGGACCGCGACAGGGCGGCAGGCGTGCCCCGGAAGAGGGCCACGAGGCCCCACAGGGACACGAGCGCCCACACCCCTTCCAAGAGCACGAACCCCCACTGCTGCCCTTGCAGGGCGAGGGTGCAGAGGATCGCCGAGCCGGCCGTATTGGGCAGCAGGTAGGGCCACGAATGCGCACCGAGCAGGCGGAATTGGGTGAAGGCGAAGGGCGCGAGGATTAAGAGGGCGCCGAGGATTTGCACAACCTGGATCATACCGGACTCCTCCTGCTAAGGCGTCGTCTTTGCGAGACCGGACCGGGTACGGCGCACCTCGCCCGGAGTGGACCCAGAGCGGATGGTTCCGTTGGGTTCTGCCGACTCGACATGGTATGGGGGTAGGCTCGGATAGCGCACGCTTGATAGTCTCGGCACGGGTCCACACGGTACAGGGGCAACGATACCCCTCTGAGGAGAAGGATACCCGATCCCTTAGCTCCCCCCCACCACTGATTCTGCGTGCTGACGCATCCCTCATGATGACCAGGGGATCATGCGCGCGCGGCGGCGTCGTGACCGATGGGGCGATCGGGTACCCTGTGGAGAGGCCCATCTCGATCTCATTCCTGGAGGACACGGCGCTGGCCGATGATACCCGGCGGATGGGGCGCCCGCCCGTTCGGCCAGCACCCCATCCGGCCGCGCACATCTCGAAATGGCCGGTCGTCCTCGCCTTGCTGGCGCTGGGCGGGGTCTATCTCGTCCTGCCCGCCGATTTGACCGTCGGCCCGCGCTGGTTGCTGCTCGCCATCGAAACCCCCGTCGTCGTCTTTTTCCTCGTCGCGCACCGCATGAACCTGCCAATCCGCTCACAACAGGTGCGCGTGCTGGTGAGCGCCATCCTCGGCGTCGCGACCCTGCTCATCGCGCTCTCCATCGCGCAGTTGCTCGGCGATCTGCTGCGCGATCGGATTGCCGCGCGGCGCCTCTTGGGCGCGACGACCGGCTTGTGGGTCGCCAATGTTCTCATCTTCGCCTTGTGGTACTGGGAGATTGACCGCGGCGGCCCGCATCGCCGGTACGAGCCCGATCCGCCCGACCCGGACTTCCTGTTCCCGCAACTGGCGGGGCCGGATATCGGGCCACCGGGCTGGATGCCCGATTTCGTGGACTATCTCTTCGTGGCGTTCACGAGCGCGACGGCCTTCAGCCCGACCGACACGTTGCCGCTCACGCGGCGCGTGAAAGCGCTCCTGATGGTGCAGGAACTGCTCTCGCTGATCATGGTCGCCCTCCTCGCGGCGCGCGCCATCAACGTGCTCTCGTGACACCGTCTCTGTGGTGGCCCCCACATCGGCACGTACCCGGACGGGTGCCGTTGGGTCGTGAGGTCAGGGCTCAATCGCTGGTTCGAGAGCGGCGTCGTAGGCGGTGGACAGGGACAGCTACGCCGCCGCAAGACGCTGCGTGAGGTTGTCCCAGGCACGGGGCGGGGGCGTGAGGGATACGTGGGTCGCCGGTCGGCTTACCTAGGCGGTAGAAGCCGTCCCGCCGGTTGCGCCTGAAGCCGTGGCCGTCACACACGACGTGAGCGCATCCGAGCTGCTGGAAGCCGCGCATACTCCCCGTCCGCCCTTTGAGGTGCTGGTGGTCGCGCTTGATCCCTTAGTGCTCCACCTTGTGGGCCAGGGCCGAGGTCACGGTGGGCGCGACGAGCACCGACGCGGCTAGACGTGCGGGGCCGTGACGCAGATCCTGTCGGAGGAGCACGCGCCTGCGCGCTACTTGTGACTGGGCCACGACAGGGCGACAGGCGTGCCCCGGAGGAGGGCCACGAGGCCCCATAGGGCCACGAGCGCCCACACCCCATTCACGAGCACGAACCCCCACTGCTGCCCTTGGAGGGCGAGGGCGCAGAGGATCGCCGAGCCGACCGTATTGGGCAGCAGGTAGGGCCACGAATGCGCACCGAGCAGGCGGAATTGAGCCAGGGCAAAAGGCGCGAGGATCAGGAGGGCGCCGAGGATTTGCACAACCAGGATCATACCGGACTCCTCATGCATCGTCTTTGCGAGACTGCATACAGCGCACCCCGGTCGGAGCGGACCCAGAGCGGATCACGACGGCCCACGATGACGATTCGCGCAACAGTGGGCCATGTGGCTTGTTACCGGCTCAGTTATCTTACCGGCTCGGTTTTTGATGGGATAGTGCCCTCTCCTGAGCCGGTAACATCGCCCTTTCGATGGGCAACGACGCCGGTACGATCAGGTCACGCCCCAGTTTGACAGGCGTGCCGCAGCCGTCAATGCGGCTGATAAAGACTATTTAAGGCTTCTAAGCGACATGGCCCGTTTTCGCACGAGTCGTTGTCGTGGGCCATGACCAGCAGTATATCATCCATGACGACCGGGCAGCCTGTAGGCGTGATGTCTGTTGCAGACCTCGCCTTGTGTCAACGCCAGTGAGATTTGACCCAGAGATCGCGAGACTCCGTCATTGACGTTTGTGGACCCTGTGCCGTTAGCCTATATAAGCCCGCTTTGGAGAGTCCGACACCTATCTTGGCTCCATTGACAGGTCCCGCTTGCAGACCTAATGCACCCTGCAAACGTCAATGACGAAGTCTCGCGATCACTGGGTCAAATCTTACTGGCGTTGACAACAATAGCTTGACGCGCGGCAGGGGGCGGCTCCCGCAGGGGATGGGGGAGCGCCACCGTCTGCCTGACCATGCGTGGACAGGCATAGCCATACAATCGACCGAGGCTGTATGGCACGACGACCGAGGCTGTATGGCGCGACGACCGCTCACCTCTGTCGCCCATCCTCCGCGATTAGGTAGTATTGCTATGTAGGAGCGATGCGCCGATACCTCGCGGATTGGTGCGGGAATCGAGGAGGGCATGTCTTCCAGCGACGCATCAGCTCGGAATAGCGCTCGCGGTTGCCCGGAGCCGCTGCACATCGCGCATCGGCGGTGCGCCGAAGAGGCTCTTGTACTCCCGGTTGAAGTGCAATGCTCGACAATCATTCTATCGCTCTAAACTCCAGAACTTCTACACTGGACAGTGAATAGCGAACACTCATCCTCCGCGGTATCACCTTTTTGGATACCGCGGAACTCTACGATCCCTACGTCGGACCGGTCTCTAAGCGGACATCATGGGGAGGAGCAATCAAATGGACTACATGAAGCTGGGACACACCGGCATGGATGTGTCGCGCCTCTGCCTGGGGTGCATGGGGTTCGGGGACGCGGAACACTGGGTGCATAAGTGGGTGCTCGATGAGGAGAACAGCCGGCCGATCATTAAGCACGCCCTGGAGCTAGGGATCAACTTCTTCGACACCGCCAACGTCTACTCCCTCGGCAGGAGCGAGGAGATCCTCGGGCGCGCGCTCAAGGACTTCGCCAATCGAGACGAGGTCGTCATCGCCACCAAGGTACACGGCAAGATGCGCGAGCGGCCGAACGGCGCCGGGCTCTCCCGCAAGGCGATCCTGAGCGAGATCGACCACAGCCTGCAGCGGCTGGGGACGGACTACGTGGACCTCTACCAGATCCATCGTTGGGATGACGACACCCCCATTATGGAGACGATGGAGGCGCTGCACGATGTGGTGCGGGCCGGCAAGGCCCGCTATATCGGCGCCTCGGCCATGTTCGCGTGGCAGTTCCAGCAGGCGCTGCACGTTGCCGAGACGCACGGCTGGACCCGCTTCGTGTCGATGCAGGATCACCTCAACCTCATCTACCGCGAAGAGGAGCGGGAGATGCTGCCGCTCTGCCGTGCGGAGAAGATCGGCGTGATCCCGTATAGTCCCCTCGCCTCCGGCCGCTTGACGCGGGACTGGTCGGCGGAGAGCACGCTGCGATCTGAGACCGATCAGATCGCCAAAAGCAAGTACGACACGTCCGCCGAGCAGGATCGCCAGATCGTGGAGCGAGTCGCGGAGATTGCGGAGCAGCGTGGGGTTCCGCGGGTGCATATCGCGCTGGCCTGGCTGTTGCAGAAGCAGTCGGTGACGGCGCCGATCATCGGAGCCACGAAGATCAGCCATTTGGAGGATGCCGTAGGCGCGCTCTCCGTTCAACTGAGCCAGGACGAGGTGGCGTACCTGGAAGAGCCGTATGTACCGCATCCCATCGTCGGTCATCAGTGAGGCAACCGTGAGGACGGCGCACACGCCGTCGGCCGCGGGATGCACGATCCTTGTCCAGGGGGAGACATGACTAGCACGACCAGCACGACACCCGAGGGGCGTCTGAAGCTCGTCCTCCTCATCGGCGGCCTCTCGGCGTTCGGCCCCTTGTCCATGGACCTGTACCTGCCCGCGCTGCCCTCCCTGACTCGGGACCTCGGCGGAAGCCCATCCCTGGTGCAACTGACGCTGACCGCGTGCCTGCTCGGGCTCGCCCTGGGCCAACTGGCGGCCGGTCCGCTTAGCGACGCGCGGGGCCGGCGCCGGCCGCTGTTCGTCGGTCTGGCGGTCTACGCGCTCGCCTCGCTGCTCTGTGCGCTGGCCCCCACCGTGCCGGTCCTGGTGGTCTGCCGCCTCCTGCAGGGCGCGTCCGCTGCGGCCGGCGTCGTCATCGCGCGGGCGATAGTCCGCGACGTTTACGCGGGCAACGACGTCGCCCGCTTCCTGGCCCTCACCATGCTGATCAGTGGCCTTGCCCCGATCCTCGCGCCGATGGTCGGCGGGCAACTGTTGCGCGTCACCTCCTGGCGTGGGGCGTTCGTGGTCCTAGCCGCCATCGGCCTGCTCCTGCTCGTGGCCACGGCGCTCGGCCTGCGCGAGACGCTGCCGCCGGAGCGGCGCCGCTCCGGCGGCGTGGGGGAGATGCTGCGCACCTTCCGGGGGCTGCTGGCGGACCGCCTCTTTGTGGGCTACGCCCTTGCCTCGGGGCTGGCTATGGGGGCGACGTTCACCTACGTCTCCGGCGCGCCGTTCGTGCTCCAGGACATCTACGGGGTCTCGCCCCAGGTCTTCGGCCTGCTCTTCGGGACCAATAGTCTGAGCATTTTGCTGCTGGGACAACTCGGCCGTCGGCTGGTCGGGCGGGTGGGCTCGCGGCGCTTGCTGGTCGCCGGCCTCGGCGTGACATCGGTCGGGGGCCTGCTCCTGCTGGCCTCCGTGTCGCTCGGCCTCGGTCTGGCCGGCGTCCTGCCGGGCTTCCTCCTGGTGGTCGCCAGTGGCGGGCTCAACAGTCCCAACGCCACCGCCCTGGCGCTCGCCGATCATGCCCACCAGGCGGGGAGCGCCTCGGCCCTGCTCGGCCTGTGCTACTACGCGGTGGGCGCCACCGTTGCCCCGCTGGCGGGGCTGGGGGGGACGCACACGGCGCTGCCGATGGCCGTGGTCATCGTCCTGCTCGACGGCGCCGCCGTGCTCACCTTCGCCGTCCTCACCCGACCCCGTCCTATCCCCGCAGTTCCTGAGGTGGTCCGTCCCTGACCCGCCTGACACGGCGCATCATGCTCGTCGGCCTGGAAGATCAGGCGACGGCCAGCGTGGTCGCGACCGCTGCGGCGCATCTGGCTATGGAGCAGGACGCGAGCGCGCTGCTCGTGCTGCATGTGCTCGACACGTACAGTGTGGTTGGCGCCTTGCTGGACCTGTCGGGGGGCACGGGTCCGGCGCTCGACACCGGAGAGGAGCAGGAGGCGCTGCTCGCGCTGGCCGAGGCGGCCCTCCGGGCGGAGTATGGCGCGCGGGATCGGCCCGTGCCCGTGATCACGCGCATGGTGCGGGCGGGCGCGCCGGCCGCCGTCATCGCGCAGGTGGCGGAGGACGTCGGGGCCGCGATGATCGTGGTGGGTGCACGCCGGCCCCACGTGTTCGGCCGGCGTGTCCACTCGGACGTCCGCGCGGCGCTCACCGCCGGCACAACGGCGCCAGTCCATGTCGTGTCTTTGCAGGCCCAGACGCCGGGATGACCCTGCCGGTGGCCCGCTCGTCGTCGCGCACCGTGGATGACGTGATGGTCGCGGTGGAGGCCGAGAGTTGGCCAAGAGCTGAGACAGCGATCTCGATCGTTGCGGGGTGCCGACTGAATGACAGTGGGGCTTGGATTGCACGACATGCGCGCCCATCACGCGCCCCGACGGCCCGCCCACACGTCTTGTCCGCCATCCTCGCCGCGGCTCTCACCGGGTGGCGGGTGCAACACCGGCTTGCATGCTTATGCAATCCTTGCGCTAAGCATGTGACCGTAAGTTTGGCACACATCTCGCAGCAGGGTGCGGCGGGAGGGACAAGGGATGATACGGGTGCAGATCACGGACGCGCAACGGGGGGGGGTTGGAAGAGGTGAGCCGCCAGGCGGTGGGACGGGTGGCGTTGCGGGCGCAGATGGTGCTGCTGGCGGGGCGGGGCTACAGCGTGCCGCGGATCGCAGAGGTCCACGCCTGCGGGCAGGACGTGGTGCGCCTGTGGCTGCACCGCTATCAGGAGGAGGGGGTGCGCGGTCTGGAGGACGGGCCGCGCCCCGGCCGGCCGCGGAGGTACCCGCTGGCGGGGCACATCGTGGATACGCAGGCCAGCCAGTCGCCGGAGTGTTCCGGCCATGTCCAAAGTTGCTGGACGGTGGGCTTGCTTGCGGCCTTCCTGGCGACGCGCTTCCGCCGGTGGCTGTCGCCGTCGAGCATCCGGCGCTACCTGCGCGCGACGGGTTGGCGCTGGGCGCGCCCGCGTCTGGCCCCCGCGCGCAAGGTCGATCCGCAGGCGGCCGACAAGGAGGCCGCCCTGGCCGTGGCGCAGGAGGAGGCGGCGCAGGGCCGCGCCCACCTGCTCTATGTCGATGAGTGCGACCTGCACCTGTTGCCGGTGATCCGCGCCCTGTGGATGAAAGGGCCGCGCGTGCGCGTGCCCACGCCCGGCACCAATCGCAAGCGCGCCTTCTTCGGCGCGCTCGACGCGGCCATCGGCGCCTGGTTCTCGGCCGATCATGACCGCAAGCTGGCTGTTCACTTCGTCGCCTTCCTCCGGCGGATCGCCGCCGCCTACCCCGAGGGTCCGCTCTACCTGGCCATGGACAACGTCACGATGCACGACGCCAAGGTGGTCCGCGCCTGGCTGTCGGCCAACCCGCGGGTGCGGGTGCTGTGGCTGCCCAAATATGCGGCCCATGATGCCAACCCGGTGGAGCGGATCTGGGGCTTGATGAAGCATGATGTGGCGGCCAACCGCTTGGCCGGCAGCATCGAGGAGTTGACCGCCGTGGCCCACCGCTTCTTCGCCGATCTGGCGGCCCATCCCGTCTCCCTCCCGCTCGCCGCGTGATTTCTATGCCAAACTTATGCTCACATGCTTAGCACAGGACAAAGAATGACGGCCGCGATCGGCAGCGCCGAGGCTGCCGGACGGTAAGCGTGTCCACGACCAGGCTACGCAGCGCCAACGTTGTCGGCGGGCGCGGCAGGGCCGTGTCGCGGCGCGGACGGGCCGTGACGTGGGGAATAGACACCTCCTTTCATGCGGTCGAGACCGGGGTGGCGATACTCCCGCGCCGATCACCCATCGCCGCGACCAAACTCAGCGTGCTCTCCCGCGCGACCAGACGGAAGGACGGTTCGACGCGCTCGGGCGGCCCCGTGCGCAGGCCCTGGATGCGCTCGAGCAGCAAGCGGACGGCCTGCCGCCCGATCTCCCCCTTATCCGGTGAGATCGTGGTCAGCGAGGGGGTCGTGAACAGGCCTTCGTCGATGTCGTCGAACCCGACCACGGCGATGTCGTCGGGGATGCGTCGTCCCGCCTCGTGGAGGACGCGCATCGCCCCGATGGCGAGGAGATCGTTGAAGCAGAAGACGGCGTCCGGGGGGTGGTCCAGCGCGAGCAGGTGGCGCATCGCATGGGCCCCGTCGATGCGATGCGCGTGGGCCCCATCCGCCCGGTGGAAGCTCGCGGCCGGGACAAGCAGGCGCGGATCGACGGACAGGCCCGCCTCCGCGAGCGCCTCGGTCAGGCCACGCAGGCGCAGGCGCGACGAGTCGCTCTCGCCATCGCCCGGGACGCCGATGGCGGCGATACGGCGACGCCCCAGGCCAAGCAAATGGGCGGTGGCGCGGTGGGCGGCCGCCACGTTGTCGATGACCACGTGATCCCACGGCGCGGCGAGGACGCGCTCACCCAGGAGGACCACGGGGAACGGCGCGCGCGCGGGCGTCAGGTCAGCCCCCTCCATGGCCTGCGGGCTCAGGATCACGCCGTCGATCAGGTGCGGGCGCAGCCCGTTCACGACGAGGGCCTCGGCCGCGCGGTCGCCCCCGGTATGGTCCAGCAGCACGGTATAGCCATGGGCGGCGGCAGCGGCGACGATGGCATTGCCGATATCGGAGAAGTAGGGATTGGTGAGGTCGGGGATAGCCAGGGCGAGGACGCCGACCCGCCCGTGACGGAGATGGCGCGCCGGCAAATTGGGCCGGTAGTGCAGCGCCTCGATCGCGGCGAGCACGCGGGTGCGGGTGGGCAGCGCCACGCGCATGGCGCGTCCATTGACGACGTTGGAGGCCGTCTGCACAGACACGCCCGCGCGCGCGGCCACCTCTTTCAGCGTGACCGTCACGGGGCGATCCTCCAGAGAGAGGACCATAGAAAGGATGCCTCCCGTGTAGGACGTTAAAACATTTGGGTGTGTTTCATCCGTGTTGGGGACACCCTCACCCCTGGCCCCCTCTCCCTGTGCGCGGGAGAGGGGGAGGGGGCGCTCCAACTCACATGAAACGCACCCAAGTGATACGAGGACCGCCCTTACAGGGAAGAAAGCCTTGTCCCATCATGGAGCGCAACGCCCTGCCGCCCGGCTATGAGGCCGGGGATGGACAGGTGATTTGCACGCTGGGTAAACGCTCGCTCGCACGGCAGTGTTAGGTCGTGTCGGAGTCGTCTATCGGATTGGCATCGTCGCCGATGAATGGCCACGGTTTCCCCTATGCCAAGCGGAACACGCGCACATCCTCATGGGGCACGGAGACCGTTAACACACCTTGATCCAACGTGTAGACCTCGTCGGTATAGAGGTCGCGGGCGCTCGTCCACCCCGGCTCCGCAAGGGTGACGTCGTCCGTCTGATCGGTGAGCCCATCGTTTACGACCACCAGGAGAGCGCCCTGATCTGTGTCCATCAACCGCGGGCGCACGGTCGTGCCCGTAACACGAGGTGTCGCCACGCCACGCACAATCCGTTGTATCAGCGCGCGCGCGACGGGATCGCCCTGCCAGATCGTGGCCCCGAGATTCGTCCCGACATAGTACACCCATCCCTGCCCGACGGCCTTGCGCACCGCGACGACGTCGCTGTTGTGGTACCCGATGGGTTCGGCGTCCAGGACGGTCAGCGGGGTCAGGAACGTCGTCGCCGCCATCCGGCCCGACAGCGGTGCGTGCAGCGCGATGGAGGGGGCGTTATAGACATCCTCGTCCTCCGACGCGCGGCCGTGCGCGCCGGTGCGCGCTGACTCGTCGTCGGCCCCCCTCTGGTCTGTGCGGCCGTCGGTCGGACGCGGAGGGATAGAGTGAGATTCCTGCTCTTCAAACCCAAATGCCTGCACAAGCCCGCCCGGCGGCACGTGCGGGTTCAGCACGGCCTGCTCATCGAAGAGTCCAAACCCCGACTCAAGCAACAGCGTGCCGCCCCGTTCCACGAACCCGCGACACTGCTCGATCGTTTCTCGCGACGGCATAAGGTTCCAGGGCACGATGAGCACGGGATACGTGGCGGTCGCGAGATCCGCGGAGCGCACATAGTCGACGTGGACATCCGTTTCCCATAGGGCCTGATAGTAGCCTTGATGCGAGGACAGGAGCTGGTCCTCATTGCCCTCCATGGCAAAATTAAGCAGAGCCGTGTCGTAGTCGAAGAGGACGGCGACCGGGGATGTGGGAACGTGCGCGCTGATGATGGCCGCGTGCGCGCGCATGATGCGCCCGGTACGGGTCGCCTCGATGGAGCGGGCCGTCTCCCGCCCGGCCCGGTCGACGAGCCCATACCCGCTGGCCTCCCGCCCCGTCGCCTCGGCGTGGTACGTCCAGTACACGACCCCTGTGGCCCCGCAGGCAGCCGCGACCCAGGACCAGAGGCGGATATCACGGGGGCGCATCGTCGGGCTGCGCCGGAGGCCGTCGTTGGTGTGCCCACCCTGCAGCTCCGTCAGCCAGAACGGCTTGCCCCGGGCATGGCTGCGCGCGAGTTCGCAGCGCGCTGCTCCCTGCGCCGGCGGGAGGCTGTTCCACCGCGGGAAGAGGGAGAGGCCCCAGATGTCGACGTGCGCGGCCAGATCCCAGCTATTCGTCGCGCTCAGGGCGGCCTCGGTCAGCGGAGGATGGTGCGCGGCGTGACTCTCGATCAGGTGTGTTGCATCGAGCGAGCGGACAAGGGTGACCCGGAAGGCGATCTGATCGGTTTGACTGTCCATGACGAAGCGACGCCAATCGAGCCAGTCCTGGTAGGTCCCGTGATAGGTCGGCGGCCGGACCTCGGCAAAGCTCGTGAAGCGCCGTACCCAGGCGGCGTTCAACCGGTCGACCGTGCCATGCCGGCGCTCCAGCCAGAGCCTGAAGGCCTCGATCGAATAGGGGCAATAGCAAAACAGACGATCGGCTATGGTCGCGCAGAGGTCGCGCGTCCACGCGGGCTCGATGTGGGGCTCGTTCCAAATGTCATAGGCGTAGAGTGAGGGGTGCGACGCGGCCGCGGCGACCAGCGCTGTGATGAACATGGTTGCCGCCGCACGGATAGGTGGCGCGTCCAGGCAGAGGCCTGGCCAGCCGCCGCTGGGTTGAGCCGGCGATCCCCCCAGGGGGATGGCTTGCCCACGCGCACTCACGTACCGCGTATCCGGATGCATCCGCTCTAACCAGTAGGGCGCTGTCTCCAGCACCACGCCGAGCAACACCCGCAGGCCCAGCTCATCGCAGAGCGTCAGGACCTCGTCCAATTCCACAAACTCATACACGCCCGGGGCGGGATTGAAGTAGTCCCAGGTGGGATAGATGCGGATGAGATCGAACTGGCGCTCGCGCGCGATCTTCTCCAGCATCGCCCGTCGCCAGGGACGTGGGGGGTTCGGGGCGCGGAAGAAATGAGTCCCGTACACGAAGGCGATCGTCTGATTCATGGCGTTCACACTCCTCCACCTCCCTAGCGACGACGATACGTCACGCTCACGGGTGCGCCTCAAAATAGTGGAATGCGGCCTGACCGGGCCTGCGACTGCGGTCGCATGGCAAACCGACGCCGACCGCGGTCGGATGGGGTCCACCGCCACGCTGCTCCTGGCCCCGTTCTGACACCGCAGTGTCCGTCGTGTGCCAGGCGACCGCAGTCGCAGGTCCGATTCCACAATTTTAAGGCGCACCCCACGCTCACGGCCCCTCTTGACATCCACTGGGCACTGATACATAATAACAAAAGACACGAAACATTGTGACGATATACATTATTGGCTGCCCACCTGGAGGTCGGCGATGGACGCACTTCGGACGCGGCACGCGACCGGCATCGACTCACCGCCCCCTCCCATTCCCAAGTATCACCGCTTGAAAGAGGTGATGCTCCAACGGATGGCCGATGGGACGTGGCCGCCCGGTGCTCTCATCCCCGCGGAGCCGGAACTCTGCAACGAGTTCGGCATCAGCCGCATCACGGTGCGCAAGGCGGTGGGCGATCTCGTCCGCGAGGGCCGGCTCCGCGCGGTGCAGGGGAAGGGGACGTTCGTCACCACGCCCAAGCTGCCGGAGCGCTTCGTCCAGCGCGCCTTCGGCATCTACGAGGACATGGCGCGCCGAGGGCTGCGCCTCACCACGGTCGTCCTGCGCCAGGAGGTGATTCAAGCGCCCGCCGATGTCGCAGCCCGCCTTGCGATCCCGCGGGGCGATCCCGTGCATGTGATCGAGCGCGTCCGGTCGGTCGAGGACGAAAAGCTGCTCGTTTCGACGACCTACATCCCGGAAGCGCTGTGCCCCGACTTGGCCGATGACGATCTCTCCAGCGGTTCCCTCTATCGGCTACTGCGTGAGCGCTACGGGTTGAAAATTGGCTGGGGGACCCGCAGCCTCGAGGCGGTCGCGGCCAGTCAGTGGGAAGCGAAGTTGCTCGATCTTGCCCTGGCCAGCCCGCTGTTGCTCCTGGATACCGTGGCCTGTCTCCCGGACGGCCGGCCGTTCGAGTATTCGCGCGTGCTCCATCGCGGGGACCGTGCCCGCATCGACGTCGAGTTCCTCCCGGCGCCCGACGAGGCGTAGAGCGATGGAGACCACGAGAGACCACGGGAGACCACGGGAGACCACGGGAGACCACGGTGATGCATGATCCCTCGCCTTCGTCTTTGACGCGTGACCATGGTGATCTCGACGAGCCATCCACGCCGGCTATCCTGGCCTTCGACATCGGGGGCACGCGCATTAAAGCGGGGCTGGTCCGGGGAGGCGCCGTCTCCGCGCTGACCACCGTGCCGACGAGCGGGGACGGAGCGGACGTCATCCTCGACACGATTGTCCGTCTCGGTCATGGGTTGATGGAGAGCCACGACATCGCCGGCATCGGGTTGTGCGTGAAGGGCATCGTGGAGCCCGCGCGGGGCATCCTGTTGGACGTGAACGAGGCACTGGCCGGCTGGATCGGCCAGCCCGTTGCGCGCATAATCGCGGACGGGCTGGGGCATCCTACCTACATGGAGAACGACGCCCGGATGTACGCGCTCGGGGAATTCGCGCACGGCGCGGGCCGCGGGAGTGCGGGCATGGTGTGCCTCACCCTGGGGACCGGGGTCGGGAGCGGCGTGGCGCTCGGCGGGCGCATCCTGCGCGGTCCGCACGGCACGGGAGGCATCATGTGCGGACAGATGACGATCCAGCGCGACGGGCACCTCTGCACGTGCGGCAACGTCGGCTGTCTGGAGACGCTGGTCGGGACGGCGGGATTGATGCGGTCGGCCGAGGAGGCGCTGGCGCACGACCCGTCTTCAGCCCTGCGGGACGGTCCGCTCGATCCGCGCCGGATCTTCGCCGTCGCCGCCGCGGGCGACCCCGCGGCCGGGGAGGTCGTGCGGCGCTTCGCCGGAGACCTGGGGGTCGGTGTTGTGAACGTCATTCACGCGTACGATCCCGATGTGGTCGTGCTCGGCGGCGGGATGGCCCACGCCGCCGCGCAGTTTTTGCCCGCTGTCCGCGCCTATGCCTCCGCCCACGCGTGGACCTACCCGCGCGGGCGCGTGCGCATCGTCCCCGCGCTATTGGGGGACGCGGCGGCGTTGGTCGGCGTCGCGGAGCACGTCCGCGACAGGGGCATGGTGGCATGAGAGGTATGAGAGGAGGTGCATATCGTGGATTCATGATGCTTGAGATCGCCAAGGAACCCTGACGCGTCGCGGCATGACGACATGGTCCGTCTGCCGCCCCATCGCTGTCATCGAGAACGGGCAGCACATATAGATCGGAAAGGGATACACCAAAAATGAAACGGCTCAGAGCACTCATCATGGCAGTTGCCGTCGCCACACTGTGCGCGACCGTGACGGGGACGTACACGGGCAGCGCCCGGAACGTCGGCGCGGATCAGGTGACCCTGAACTTTGCGTCCTGGCGGACGGTCCCGGGCCAATGGCCCGACCCGACCATCAGCGCTTTCGAGAAGGCCAATCCCACCATCAAGGTGAATTTCCAGGCGCTGCCTGGGGACCCGAACGCCGTCACGCAGGCGGAACGCGTCAAGTTCCTCGCCGGCGCGGGGCTGGACATCGCCGCCGTCCGCCCCGAGTCGATCAACTCGTTCATCAAAGCCGGGTACCTGGTGGACCTGACACACAATGGTCTCGTCACTCAGCACCAGTACATCCCCAACGCGTTATCCGGGGCGACCGCCGCCGGTCGTGTCTATGCGATTCCCGGATCGGTCGACGCCATCGGCGTCTGGTATAACAAGGACCTGTTCGCCAAGCTCCACCTCGCCGTGCCAACCACCTGGACGCAGTTCCTGGCCGTGATGGCGACGATCAAGGCCAGCGGCACGTCCCCCCTGGTCAACGGCTACCGCGATAGCTGGCCGATCGAGTTCGATGCCTACCCCTTCATCCAGGCCCTGCTGGTGAAGAACCCCCATATCTTCGCCGATATTAGTGCGGGAAAGGTGAAGTACACCGATCCGCTCTGGGTCCAGACCTTCACCGACATCGGCGCGTTCTTCAAGACGGGGTACGTGCATCCAGCCTCCTTGAGTCTGGACGGCATGCAGGCCTCGGCTGTGTTCATCCAGCAGAAGGCGGCCATGTCGATCCAGGGTGAGTGGATGGCGAACTCGATCGGCTCGGCGCGCTTCCATGTGGGCGTGTTCCCCCTGCCCCTGCCGGGTCTCGGGGCCCGGCGTGTCGTCCCCGTGACGGTCGGCGACTACCTGGCGGTGGCGGCGTCCTCGACGCATCAGGCCGCGGCGTTCACGTTCCTGACCTACTGGCTCACGCAGACGAGTCAGGCCACCATGGTCCAGACGGTCGGCGGCTTCTCGCCGCTGCGCGGAGGTCCCACCGCGAAATCCCCGCTGATGAGCCTATGGCCGTCGTTGTTGGCGATGGAGAACAACAACTTCTTCTATTCGCTCCAGAATCCGAGTGCCAATACGGTCTTGCTCAAAGACCTGCAGAGCCTATATCTGGGGCAGATATCGCCCCAGCAGGTGGCAACGGATCTCCAGCGCGCGCAAAGTCGGAACGCAAAGACGTAGACGGACGGGTAGCCAGAGATCGGGCGGCTCTGGCGCACGCGCCTCGGTACGGCCGGGGCGCGCGCGCCGAGGCGCCATGCGTGGGGTGTGACGGATTGAGGTAACGTCGGGATATCGGGATCGAGAGAGGCGAAACGACATGAAGCGACAACCGCCGATGGGCGGCGCCAACATCGGCGGCGCCCATCCCTCTGCCCAGGTCTCACCCAGCTCGGTCCCGCGGGCCGCGACCCGCATCTCCCGGCGCGGTCGGATCACGAGCCAGTTGTTGCCCTATCTCTTCGTCGCGCCGGCCCTGTGCATGCTCCTCCTCGTCTACGGCGGGCCCACGCTCGGGACCGTCGTCCTCAGCTTCTCCGATTGGGATGGCGTCAGTCGCCACTTCAATTTCATCGGCCTGCGCAATTTCACCGACATCCTGGGCGACACGGAAGCGGGGACGTCGCTGCACAACACAATCGTCTTCACGGTTGTCACGGTGGTCGTGCAGAACATGCTCGCGCTGCCCTTGGCGCTGGCGTTGAACGCCCGACTCCGCGGCCGGAACTTCTTTCGCTCGGTCTTCTTCCTGCCATCCACCATCAGCCTCATTGCCGTCGCGATCGCCTGGTCGATCATCTTCGATCCGGTCAACGGTCCTCTCCCCGCGGCCCTGCAGAGCGTCGGACTCGGCGCGCTCGCGAATACCCAGTGGCTCGCCGACCCCAACGTGGTGCTCTACACTCTGTGTTTCGTGAATGTCTGGCAGTGGACCGGGTGGAGCATGGTGTTCTACCTGGCGGGGTTACAAGGCATCCCGCGGGACTTGTACGAAGCGGCCAGGATCGACGGCGCCTCGCCCCTCGCCCTCTTCCGCCGTATCACGCTGCCGCTGTTGGCCTCGACCATCACCATCAATCTCGTCCTCACCACGATCGGCGGCCTGAAGGTGTTCGAGTTGCCGTTCATCATGACCAAGGGGGGGCCCGGTTACGCGAGTGAGACGCTGACGATGACCATCCTGAACAACTTCGTCACCAATAGTCAGGCGGGGTACGCGTCGGCCCTCTCGCTCCTGCTCGTCATCATGACCCTCATCGTCGTCGGCATCCAGCGCCGCGCTCTCGCCCACGCGGAGGAAAGGACCCTCTAATGAGCGTACAGGCGCGGGTTGCCATGACATCCCTCTTCCTTTTCATGGTGGTCACCACGTGCGCCATCTGCTACCCCTTCGCGCTCATCGCGCTGACGGCCGTGAAGTCGCAAGCCGACCTGGTCTCAAATTCCTTCGGCTTCCCGTCGTCGATCGCGTGGTCGAACTTCGCGCTCGTCTTCGCGCAGGCACAGATTCCGACGGCGACTGCCTACAGCACGCTGATCACCGGGCTGGCCATCGTGGGGCAGCTGTTCTTCGGCTCGCTCGCCGCGTATGCCCTCGCGCGCATGCGCATTGTCAAGCCGTCACTGTTCCTCACCCTGTTCCTGCTGCCCATGACCCTTTCGGTCCAGGGCGTGATCGTTCCCCTCTATCTGCTCTTCAAGTACCTCCACCTCATAAACACATTACCCGGTGTTGTCCTGATCTACATCGGCCTCGGCATGCCGCTGTCGGTCTTCGTGTTGACCAAGTTCATGCAGGGGATCCCCAAGGAGATTTCCGAGAGTGCGTTCGTCGACGGCGCCAATCACTTCCGGATCTACCGCAGCATTATCCTGCCGTTGATGAAGCCCGCCCTCGCCACCGTCATCATCGTCAACGGGCTGTCGGTCTGGAACGACTTCTTTATCCCGTACCTGTTCCTCACCAGTGGGACCGTGACGACGTTACCGCTGAGCGTCTTCAACTTCATACGCCAGTACTCGAGCCAGCCGAACTTGATCGCCGCGGATATCCTGTACGCGGTCCTCCCGGCCATCGTCGCCTACCTGCTGCTCCAGCGGTTTATCATTGGTGGCGCGGCGGAGGGGGCCCTGAAGGGATAGCGCGCCCCGTTGTGTAAGCGACCCAACGGACTATGGAGAAAGGACGGCTCTCATGCACACCCCCCGGTATCGCACACACCCCGTCCACGTCTTCCCCTGGCTCGACCTGCGCGCGGGCTATGACGCCCTGGCCACGGAGTTGGCGCGCCGCGTCGCTCAGGTCGCCGCGCCCGGGCTTATTGCCATCGACGGCTTCGTCGGTGTGCCCTGGGATCTGTTCGCCGATCGCTTGCGCGCGGCATGCGCGCGCCGCGTCCTCGCGGCGCGCTGGCTCTCCACCGAGCGATGCTTCCTCTCCTCGACCCAGATCGACGATCTCCTGGCGCCCACGCTGACCGACGATCCCGTGTTTGGCCGCATCTTCCACGGCCATCTGGAGGAGTTGTGGGACACGCGCGAGGTCGCGGCGATCCGCCGCGACGTGGAGGGCTGCCAGGACCTCACCGTCGTCTATGGTTTCGGCGCGTCGCACCTGGCAGCGGAGGGGCTCCAGGTCTACGTGGACGTGCCCAAGGAGTGCGGGCAGGAACGCGCCGCCAACGGCGCTATCGTCAACGTGGGCGCCTCCGAGCCGGCCTCGTTCGGGGCGATGTATAAGCGGATGTATTTCGTCGACTGGCCCCTGCTCAATCGCGTCAAGCGAACGGTGCTCCCCCGGCTCGACATCGTCGTCGATGGGACCGACATCGGGACGCCGGCATTCGTGGATGGGGATGCCTTCCGGCGCGCCTTACATGCGTTGGCGCACCGACCCTTCCGTGTCAAGCCCTGGTTCGCCCCGGGTCCGTGGGGCGGCCAATGGATGAAGAAGCGGTTTGGTCTCGATCCGGGCCAGCCCAACTACGCCTGGTCGTTCGAGTTGATCGCGCCGGAGAATGGGGTCCTGTTGGGCGACGGGACGCGCGCGTTGGAATGTTCCTTCGACTACGTGCTCTGGCAGGAGACCGACGCCGTCCTCGGCGCGTCCGTGGCCGCCCGCTATGGGACGCGCTTCCCCATCCGCTTCGACTATCTGGACACGATGGGCGGCACCAACCTCTCCTGCCAGGTGCACCCGCGCCTGGACTACATCCGCGACGAGTTTGGTGAGCCATTCACGCAGGACGAGACCTACTACATCGTCGCGTGCGAACCCGACGCCCGCGTCTTCCTGGGGCTGCGCGACGACGGTGACCTGGAGGCGTTCAAGGCCGCAGCCCTGGCCGCGCGCGATCATGACACGCCGTTCGACATCGCCGACTACGTCAACAGCTTCCCCGCCGCGCCACATGACCTGTTCCTGATCCCCAGTGGCACGGTGCATTGTAGCGGAGCGGACAACCTCGTGCTGGAGATCAGCGCCACGCCGTACATCTATACCTTCAAAATCTACGATTACCTCCGTCGGGACCTGGGAGGTGAGCGACGTCCCACGCACCTCGACCATGCCTTCGCCAACATCGACCACACCCGCACCACGGCCTGGGTCCGCACCCATCTCGTCCCGACACCGGTGCTGCGGCGCGCGGGACCGACCTGGGCCGAGTATTGTATCGGCGAGAGCGACCAGCTGTTCTTCGCCATCCACCGTCTCGAATTTGTGGATGAGATGGCGGATGAGACCGGCGGGACGTTTATCGCCCTCAATCTCGTGGAGGGCGACCGGTGTGACATCCTCACGGACGGGAACGAGCCGGTCGAGCTGCGCTTTGCCGAGAGTATCGTGATCCCGGCCAGCGTCGGCGCGTACGCGCTGCGCAATACAGGGCAGGCACCGTGTAAGGTAGTCAAAGCCTTCGTGAAGGGATGAGCGCAGCATGTGTCGATCGAGGTGCGCCGTAGACGATGGAGGCTCTGCATCGTCGTGACTCTACAGGTTGTGCAGCGTCGCCGCGGGTTACAGCGGGTTGCGCGCCGTCTGCGCGAGGGGACGGTGACCATCGGGTTCCTGGGGGGCTCGATTACCGATCCACGCCCGGGCTACAACTGGCCGGAACCGGTCATCGGCTGGTTCGTGAACCGCTTCCCGTGCGTCCGTCTGTCCGTCGAGAACGCGGCTATCGGGGCCACGGGCAGCGCGCTGGCCGTGTTCCGCGCCCAACGGGACATCATCGACCGCCATTGCGACCTCGTCTTCGTGGAGTATGCGGTCAACGATCAGGGCGCGCCAGCGGAAGCCCGCATGCGGACACGCGAGGGCCTCATTCGTAAACTCCTTGCCGGGACGGGACGTGATGTGGTGCTGGTGCATACCTTCTGCCAGGACATGTATGACGACATAAGTGCAGGGCGTGTGCCGGCGTCGATCGCTGAATTCGAGGAATTGGGGCAGCACTACGGTGTGCCGTCCGTGTGGGCGGGCCTGCACGCGTTGCGCGAGGTGATGGCGGGACGGATGCGCTGGGAAGAGTGGCTGCCAGACGGCCTACATCCCCAGTCGCGAGGCAGCCTCAGCTACGCGCAGAGCGTGATCGCCTACCTCGAACAGGAGTTGAGCGCCGATTCGGATGGGGATGAGATTCCTTGCGGCGATTTGCGGCCGCAGCCACTCAATGTGCGGCATTGGGAAAGCACATCCATTGTGCCGCTCGAACGAGTCCACCTCCATGGTCCGTGGTCTCTCCGCCGCTTTCCGCATCATGCCTGGATCGATCGTATCCTCTCGACAGCGGCGGTTGGGGCGGGCTTATCGTTCCGATTCAGCGGACGAGGGCTGGCGCTAGCCTTCGATTTCGGCAAAACCGCCTCGGAGTTCCGCTATCGCCTCGATGATAGCGATTGGATCGGCGTGACGCGGGAGCGGCCAGATTGGTGCGGCGATGGTGGCTGGTACCGGCTGGAAACGCTTGCTGATGACCTCGACCACCGAGAGCACGCGTTCAACCTTGAGGTCGTGCATGGTAATCGCCCCGAGTGTACGGGAACAAACTGTCACCTGGCGCTGATTGGCATCGTTGACTGATGCGCATGCGGTAAAGGTGTGTGCGGTAAAGGTGTGTGCGGTCCGATGCACCATGCAAGCTATCGGCGCACAGCACTCACATAGTGCAACTAACGAACAGCGGCGTGCGGGCGTTTACCTGGATTTTCCGCAGCGCATGACGATGCCTGGCAACCGGATTTTTATGCAAGCGACTGCATCTTCATTCACCTGCGAACCTACTCCTCCAGGGATTGAGAGAGCGTGACGTTGCCATGGGCAGCGGCTGGCGCTGCAATTTATGTAGTATTGCTAAAGAAAGGTAATGGGGCGCATCGTCATGCATACCAATACATCGTCATACGACGTGAACAGCCGTTGATCTCTTCGCAGGCGGCGACGGCATGTGTGGGCGCCATGGGTGTCACGCTATCCAATCGAGGTGCATTATAATCCTGCACCATTAGTGCATAGTAGCGTTGCACTTGACAGTCAATGCGCGCGTCGCGTACGTCGTCGCAGCGGCCGCGTGATCGTGCCCGTCATTCCTCTCAGGTGTCGGCCGGCGGGTCATCATCCTTCCGACGCCGACGATGGGCGGGGATAGCGGGCGGTGAGAGAGGCGTCGCGCGCCGCCGTTCTTCCGCGAGCCGGCGGAGCGCCATCTGGTTTTCGACCATCTGGATCATGAGTGTCCATTCCTCGGGGCCGAAGTCCTTGACC
>JAABUZ0100002344.1_pt1 | contig 31808 bp, 32 predicted proteins | sample 5562091 | NCBI WGS metagenome assembly JAABUZ01 (sample SAMN12813069, study PRJNA571459) | rock metagenome | isolation source: Antarctica rocks | place: Antarctica: Victoria Land, Linnaeus Terrace sud | collected 2015-12-21
AGCTCGACCTGACGGACACCGGCATCTGTCTTCGCCTGCTCGATGATGAGCCGCTCATGGTGGACGTCAACCGCCCGCCAGCGGAGCTGACAAAGCTCCGTCACGCGCAGCCCCGTCTTCGCCATCACCGCGATCATCGGTCGGCGCCCGATCTGTCGGTCTCGCTTCAGGTGCCGGTCCATCTGACCCGCAACGGCGAAAAGCTCCACTAGGGAAACGCAAACGAACGATCGCGCGCAACCTCGTCAAGCTGGGCGTCCCACGGCGGTCGGCGTGGCGGCAGGTCTATCAGGGCCGCAGGTCCTGGTGGGCGCTAAGCCACATCCCGGCCGTGGACCACGGGCTGAACCGAGCGTTCTTTCGAGAACGCGGGCTCGTGGCCGTGGTCGAGATGCACCACCGGGCACGCCAGCACACCATCGCCACCGGGCACGCCAGCACACCATCGCCCCCGAATCGCCACAACTGGCGCTATGGGGATGACTTCGAGGTCGCAAACCGGCCGGCGGCGGGGGTCATAACCCGCTGTCCCGAGGAGCCGTATACGACCAGCGTACGTACGGTTCTGTGGGAGCCGAGGCGGGCAACCGCCCCGGCTACCCGAGCGCGGCGATGGTCGCTGCGCGCCTTCGACGACCCCCTCGGTGTCGAGTGTCAGTGGATCTTGAGGGCCGGCTTGTCTGCGGTGGCGCGCATCTCGCGGTACTTCTTGATGGCGCTCTTGGTCGCAGGGGATGTTGTCGGGACGTAGCGGCCCGTCGTGCCGGTCTTCGCCGGGGTTGTGCTTTTCGGGGTGCTCGTCTTCATCTCGTAAGACCAGTGTATCGGCGCATCAGCTCGTAGCCCATGGTGTGTGCTTGGGAGCCGATCTCGAGCGTTCCGTCCCAGCCGGGTGTTCGATGGTGCAGCAGCAACAGCTTTCCGGGGCGTGTGACGAGCTGATCGAGCTCCTCGCTGGGATAATCGGCGGGTTCGTCCAGGATCTCGAGCCAGTCGCGCAGGCGGAGCGGATCGCGCGACTCGGCGTAGGCGATGTCGTAGGGCTCAAGCGTGTTCCACGCCGGGCCCGAGATCGGGATCCCGCTCTCGGTTTCTAGGTCCGCGAGCCGTCGGGCGAGCACCCCGCGATCGTGCTCGCTGGTGAACGAGAAGCCGCACGCGGCCCAAACGTAGCGGCCAACGTCAACCGCGGAGAGCGAGATGCGGGTGAGGCCGAGCTGCTCGTAGACGAGCACGGAGCGGCCGAGCATGTGGCGCCCCTTCTCCTGCTGCTGCGCAGACTGGGGGAGTTCCAGCCTGGTGTGTCGAGCGACACCCGATCCGAGGAATAGCTGTCGTTCGATGCTCTCGTGCCCGTGCGCGCCCGGATCGCCCGGCACGAATTCGCCGGTCAGCGTCAAGATCAGGCCCTCGTCCGGATCGCGGCGTAACTCCGATCCCGCTAACACGTCAAGCTCGAGCCCGTCAGGGGTCCACGCTGTGAGCACCTCGATGACCAGGTCAGGCTCGTCGCGAATGTCGACACGATCGCGCGCGCCGAGCCGGCGATCCCAGACGACAGCGAGGTCGCTCATTGCTGTCGGAGCGTTGGGTAATCGCCCCACGGTCGGCCTGCGATCTCGGCCCATCTCGTGGCGGTCAGAATGCCGATCCCGAGCAAGTCGGCAAGGACCGGCGCCGGGACCTGCCCGGCCATGTCGACGAGCGCGGCGATCCTTCGCGCTTGGCAGTCGACGCCGATTCGTTTGAGTCGGCGGCTGAGCGACTGCGCGCCGATCGGGCGCCCCGGAGAGCTGCCTGGGAACAGCCAGCCCGGGGGTGGGAGCGCGGCAGCGGCCCGGTCTCGGCGGTCGATGATCAGCTCGCGGAGATGATCGTCGAGTGGTTGCGGGAGCGTGATCGCGGTCTCACCGAACCGGATCGCGACGGTCTCGTGATCGATCGCGACGTCGTCGACGGTGAGGCTCGCGATCTTGATGACGGGCTGGGCGAACACGACGACGAGCACGCCAGCGACCCGATCGCGGGTCTCGATCCCTTCCTCGTGCAGCAGCCGCCGCGTGAGCGCAACTCGATCGGTGACGGCGACGGCAGGCGTGACAGCGGTCTTGCGGCCGGCGGGGAATTCGAGCTTGGGCATCAGCCCGCGAGCGATCGCCCATCGGACGAACGACCGCGCGACGTACCGGTCGGGGCGCGGTCCGGCGAGCCACGCGTCACCATCGTGCTGCGTCACGTCGGCGAGCGGGATGTCGCGGGTGGCGAGCCAATCCAGCAGTGCCTCCAGCCACCGCAGCGTGTCCTTCGCCGACCGTGCGCGGCTCAGTGCGTCGAGCAGTCCCTCCAGGCCGACGCGAGCGCGGTGCGATTGGTCGCCGAGCAGAGCAGTGAGACGCTGGTGAAGCACGCAACGTCCGCACAGTCCACGCCGGTGCAGCGCTTCCTCAGCGCCGCACCCGCTGCACACGTGATCGTTCCCGGCGCCCCCGCAGTCGCGACACACCGTCACCGTGTGCCCGGGGTAGTGCAGCAGCCGGCGTATCCGCCCGCACACGGGGCAGGTGCCCTTCGCCGACAGCGCCCGGTGATAGCAGGTGCTGCACACCGGCCCCTCGGGCCAATGCGCTGTCGGGCGCCGGTCCCGCCCGCACCGCGCGCATCGCTGCGCAGCGACCGGGCCGCACTTGCTGCACAGCATCCGCCCCCGCCGCTGACCACGGCACGGGCGGACTTGCCCGCAGCTCGCGCATGCGACCGTTGGGCCGGTCCAGCAGATCGCGCACAGATCGGGGTCGCCGTCGACGGCCCTGCGAACGATCACGCGAACCCGCCCGCACCGCCCACACGTCCCGGTCGGTCGGCGGTAGCACTTCTCGCACCGGGCACGGCCGTCACGGTCGCGGGCGATCGTCAACTCGACGCACACCACGCACGCCGCTGTGAGCCCGCTGGCGCAGTGCGCGCAACACGCCGCCGCGCCCGGCTCGGGGATCGGAGCGTCACGACCACAGGCCGTGCAGCTGGTGTGCGGCCGCTGCTCGCACTCGCCGCAGATCCGCAGACGGGTGCGATACGAGCGGCCGCTGCGATTCACGCCGCAGACAGTGCACCGCTCCACTGGACGCACGTACCCGGCCCGTGCAGCCGACGCGCCGGTCACGCGTCCGGCGGTTTGTCCGGATCAACGATCCGGGCTCGCACTGGGCGCAGCCCTTCACGCACCCGCTGCTGCGCGCTCTGCTCGCCCTCGCCAGACGCCCGCTTGTGCCGCGCGCGCTGCTCGGCGACCGGCTCGATCAGATCGCCGACCTGACAGGCGAGCAGATCGCACAACGCCGCCAGCGTGTAGACGTTAAGCCGCTCGGGCTGCTGGGTCACCAGCCGGTAGACCTGCTCGCGCGAGAGCTCAACGCCGCGCTCGGCCAGCGGCGCGATCAGATCCGTTGTGGAGAACATGCCGCGCGTGGCCATCACCTCGCGCAGGTGCCAGCGGACGCCCATCTTCCGCGTCATCCCGCCACCACCCCTGCGTCGAACGCGCCCGCGAGCGCGTTCGCGAGCACCCGGTTCTTGTAGTCGTCAGACACGCCGGTGTAGATCGCGGTCGTCGCCGCGTACGCATGCCCGACCTGCTCGGTCACGAACCGCTCCGGATACCCCGCCTCGATCAGATGCGTGACATACGAATGACGCAGACAATGCAGATCCAGCTCCTCCGGCAGACCAGCGCCCTGCCGGTAGGCGGCGAACCGGGCGTTGACGTGCCGCAGCGACACCCGCGCCCGCCGTTCGGTCATCCACAGCGCCGGATGCCCTCCCGGGTCAAACCCGTCACGGACCTGCTCGACGTACTGTCGCAACGCGTCCACCGCCCAATCATGCACCGAGAGCACCGTCCGCCGCTTCGGCGGACTACCACGCGACGCCTTCCCCCACCGCACGTGCAACGCGCCACAGTCGCCGAACTGCGGCGCCTGCGCGTTGCGGTGCAGATCCGCCATGTCAAGCATCACCAGCTCGCGGCGGCGCAGCCCCCACGCGTAGGCGACCTTGAACAGCGCCGCGTCCCGGAACGCCGCCACCGTCCCCTTCCGGCCAGTCTGAGCGACGCGGTCGACCTGCTCATCGGCGAAATCGAAGAACCGCTGCAACTCCCCCAGCGTGAACGCGCGACGCCCCGGCCGGCCCTCGAACTCCGACACGTGCGCCGCCGTGTTCCACTCATGACAGATCAACGCCGGCGCCTGCCCAAAGCGCTCCTCGCACTCCTCTACCCATCCATACCGCGAATCGCACACGAAAGCGACGAACAACGCGAGGATCCGGTGATAGCCGCGGATCGTCGAATGCGCCGACCCGCCCGACCGCAACGACGTCGTGAACCCCTCCACGTCCTGCGCACGCCAACGCCACGGATACTCACTCGTGAACTCCGCGAACCGCCGCACCAGCCACAAACGGCCGGTGATCGTCGCGTCGTTCAACAACCGGCTGCGCTGCTGCGCCTCCCACGCCGCCAGCATCCCGTCGAACACCGCCCGCTCCGGATCGAGCTGAACGACACCCTGAGCGAGCACCAAATGCGCCGCGCCAGCGACCTCAACCCGCCGCGCCACAACCCAATCCGATCCCCGAGCTCACCGCAACAATGTTGCATCCAATCCGGACGCCTCGTCGAAAAGCGACCGAATGCAGCAGCATCCTCCATGTCGGTCAGCCTCGGCCTCGAACGATGGAACCGTCCGAGGATGAAGCTTGCGAGGCACCATCCCATGGGGGTGTCGCAAGCGTTCGGTCAGCGAACGCCCTCGCCAGGAGAGGCGCCCGACGGCGAACCGGCTGCCGTGAGCTATTCCAACTCGTCGTCGTCGATGACCGCGCTCGCCGCGACGGCCAGAGCGCCTCCCAGCTCGGTGAGCCGCACGGTGGTCTCGTCGCGCTCTGCGGCTCCGAGGTCCGCGAACTGGGCGAAGATGCCCTGCACCAGCCGGTCGACATGCCGGCGCTCGGAAGCATCATCGAGGTCGTAGCCATACGCGGCAGCCACCCGCTCCCAGACCGACTCCTCGATCGCGGCGACCGGCGCCTCGCCCCCAACGTTCAAGATCGCGCTGAGCAGGAACGGCACCCCGGCGTCGAGAAACCCGACGTACTGCTTGCGCCATCCCCGCTGAAACGCGTCCAGCAGCCCGTGCTCCAGCAGCGTGGTCGCGACCTTGAACCACACCGACAGGGGATCGCGCAGCAGATCCGCGGCCCAGGGCCCGGGCACGACACGCGCGCCGCGCACGACCAGCAACTCGGCCGCGACCGCCCAATGGAACAGGTCCGCCACCCCGGGGAGATCCTCCATCGAGCGAACCTCCACGCCCGCGAGCCCGAGCGCACCGAGTGCGCTTGCCAGCGCGATCGCATCCGCGGGCGTCAACTTGCCGGCCTGCGTCGCCCGGCGCCCCTCGCCGACAAAGGCGAGCAGCTCCCGGAACCGCGCGAGCGCCGGAGCGAGATTCGCCTGCCGCGTCAGCTCCCGCGCGTGCGCCCGTTCTTCCTCGCCCTCCATCAACTCGACCAGCGGCGTGGCAAGCACCCGCTCGATCTCCCCGACCACATCCGCGATCCCCGGATCGCCACGCCCGCGCGGCCGCTCCGGCTGCGTGCGCTTGCGCTTCTTCGTGTGTGAGCGACGGTTCGGCTTGCCGGCCACGAGCGCACTGTACGAGCTTTGCCGTGACCGCTGAGACGCCCTCCCGTTGCTGCCGTTGCTGCCGTATACGTTCTGCGCGGTGAACGATCGGCGTCGTGAGGCGGTGCTGGGACTGTTGGAACTGTTCCGCGCCGACGCCGAGCGCAACGAGCGCGCGCAGCAGCTTGGGTCCTTGGCCTATGCCTATCCACAGTCGCTGGGCGAGTGGCTGGGCACTGCCGTGCAGATCGCGGGCACAGTCAGCTGGCAGGCGCACTTCGCGCTTCGGCCGCTCGCCCCTCAAACCAAGCACGAGCGTCGGATCGCCGAGCAAGGGCGCAGCTACATCGAACTCTATGGAGCGCTGCTGGTCGGAGCGCTTGTCGCGTGCGACGCCGCGCTGGATCGAGAGGTCCCGCCTGAGCTGGAGGTAGAGCTGACCGAGGTCGACTCCGTGCTCGAGGGGTGGGACGAAGCTCGCGACGAGCGCAACGGCATAGCGTTCTCGCTTACTGCGCTCGGCGACGCGGTCTGGATCTACGGCACTTGCAGGGACCGAAACGCCGCGCTGCTGCCGACGATCGCGACCAAACTGCTCGAGGCGACCGGCTTCGCGGCACTCGCACTCGCCGTTGCCGACGAGTCCTGAGCACCCAACCCGATCCCCGAACTCACCGCAACAATGTTGCATCCAATCTGGTCACCCAGGCGAAAAGCGCCCGGACGCAGCAGCATCCTCCGCATCGGCCACCTCAGCCTCGAACGATCGGACCGCCCGCCACCAATGGCGATCGCGTCACTCGAACCGGCCGAATGATGCATCCGACGCAATTCCACTCGGTTCGATCGGCGTGAGGTCCTCGCGGACCACATTCTCGATCAGTGCCAGTTCGAGCGAGTCGGCTCCGTCGAGCGACAAGTCGATCAGTGCCGGGATCGTCGCGAGCCCGGTCCGTTGCGCCGCCCGCCAGCGACGCTCGCCGGCCACGATCTCGAACCCGCCCGATGGCGTCGGACGAACGATGATCGGCTGAAGCACGCCGCGTTCGCGAATCGAGTCGGCGAGTCCGGCCAGCGCACCCTCGACGAACTGCTTCCGCGGCTGGCTCGGATTCGGCCGGATATCGCCAAGGGCGAGCTGCCGGACTTGGCCGTGCACCGGCTCTGGCCGGCCCGAGTGTGCCACGTGGCACGCGTCGCGCCCGCCGACCGGATCGTCGATCGTGAGCGCTCGTCTCGTCGGCTTGGTCATCGTGCGCCCACCTCCATCAGCATCTCGGCGAGCGACGCGTACGCGACAGCCGGCGAGCTATCCGGCGCGCTCAACGCGACCGGGACCCGCCGTGCGGCGGCCCTGGAGATCAGTGCCGATCGCGACGGGATCCTTTCGACCGGCGCGAGCCCCTCAGCGATGAGCTCGTTCTCCATCTCGCGGCTGCTGATCCGATGCCGCTGCCATCGTGTCAGGAGCGAGACGAGGCCGGGGGCCGGTACCCCGAGGCGCTCGCTCAGTCGTGCGATCGTCTGCCGCAGTTCGACGATCCCGTGGAGTGACGCCTCGTCCTCGGCGCTCACCGGCGCGAGCACGCGATCGGCGCAGACGAGCGCGTTCACGGTGAGCAGCCCGAGGTTCGGCGGCGTGTCGACGACGACGACGTCGTAGTCGACGAGGAGCGGCTCGAGCGCGTCGCGCAGGAACAGCTCCCGGCCGAGCTCGCCGACGAGGCTCATCTCGACGCCGGCGAGCTCCCGCGCTGCCGGGATCACGTCGAGCCCGTGCACGCCCTCGACGATCGCGTCCGCCGCCGCGGCGCGGCCGGCGAGGACGTCGACCAGGTTCACGCCGAGCGAGCGGACCTCGAGCCCGAGCTGGCGGGTGAGCGAACTGCGGGTCGGTGTCGACGGCGAGCACCCGCCGGTCCCGCCGTGCGAGCACGACCGCGAGGTTTGCCGCGGTCGTGGTCTTCCCCACCCCGCCCTTCTGTTGAGCGATCACGAAGAGCACCTCACATCACCTCCTGTTGCCTGATGTCGAGCGCCGGCCCGTCCCCGGACTGGCGCTCCTGTTTGATTCCGAACGCCATGCGCTCGGGCTCCTCTGCAAACCGCAGCTCGCGGCCTGTCCGCTCGGCGGTAGCCGAGAGCAACCGGCCGTAGCGGTCTCTGACCCAGCTGACCGTCTCCGAGGGGGCGATCACCAGCACGCTCGCGTGGACCGCGATGAGCTGAAGCGGGCCGAGCCAGATCGCGAACATGTCCTCGCCGAGCCGAGCCCGCAGGAGCTGCCTGATCCGCTCCCAGTCATCGTGGTCGCCCGGACCGGGCGGATCGAGGCGTCGACGTACATCGGCGAGGTCGACGCGGACCAGGCGGCGGCGCCTGCGCCCTCGGTCGCTGATGAAGGGCTGCTCGATCAGAACCGAGTCAGGCGGGCTCCCCCCTTCAGGGGGGTTGGGGGGGTCTTCGATTCTGGGGTTCAGGGATTCAGATCCCGCGCGCGCATTAAGCGCCCGGGTTTTGACCACCCTTCTGACCATCCTTTGTGCCGGACTTTCCGCCGCAGCCGGGTCGGAAAGCGTCTGATCCTGACCACCCTTTACACCTGAAAGACCGGTCAATCTCAGACGGTTGTGCGCCGAAACCGTCTGATCCTGACCACCCTTTCCGCTGTCCCCCGCGCCGCTCGCTTCAGCGGCCTCGGCTCCGGCCGGCGAGCGGGCCATGCCCACGAGCGGCCTGGCGCCCGGTGGCGGAGCGACCCGCCGCGGGGCACGCTGAGCGTCCGCGCCATTCCGCGCCCGCGGGTCCGCGACGACCCATGCGTTGGTGTTCCCACGGCCGCCTACGCCGTTCACGAGCACGAGCTCTCCCGAACCGAGCAGCTCGGTCCTCGCGCGCTGGTAGCTCTTGGCCGCGATCCCGGCCGCAGCACAGATCTGCTCGGTCGTGAAGTCCCGGACGGCGCCCGTCCCCGTCCGCGATCGCTGCCATTGCCGTTAGCAGCAGCCGAGCGACACCGGTCGCCGCGCTGTAGCCCAGGACCGCCTCGAGCAGCTCGACGTTGATCTCGCCCTCCCACCACGGCCCGGACTCCGCGAACGCCAGCACCAGCGTGCTCGACCGTCCACGCCCCGAAGCCTCGGCCTCGACGACGATCAGGCCGCGGCGTACGAGCCGGTCGCGCGCCTGCAGGTACCGGCTGCGGCTCAGCCCGGCACGCTGAGCCGCCGCGGCGGCGCCGGGCCACGCCCGATGCCCGCGCCCGGCGAAGCTCGCAAGCGAGAACGCCGTAAGCCGGTCGCCGCAGGCCAGGTCATCGCGCGCGAGCACCGCAGCGACGGCGTCGCGACTCATCGCACGGCTCCAAGTCGCGAGCGAACACCGGCCATCGCCCGCCTCCCAGGATCCGTCCGCGGCCGCGCTAGTCTTTGCCCAAGTCCGGACCAGGACCCAGAGCTTCGGTTGTTGCCTCGATCCCCCTCAGCTGCGCCAACAGCTGGCAAGGGGGTCGAAGCCGTTAAGGGGAAAGTTCCCGGCGGCGGCGGTTGCCCGCGCGGCCGAGCCCCCGGCTGTCGATCTCTCAAGCCCTCCTGGTCACCTCCTCGAGGCGATCAAACCCCGAGGAGACCGGCGCGCCGCTGAGCAGCACGCCGCTGGGCCCCGGAATCATTCCGGGGACCACAACCACGACAAATCCCTGCACTCCACGACAGTAATTTCGGCCGACGAGAGCAGAATCATTCGTCACACGCCCTGCAAACCGGCATCTTTTAACGCTAGGCGCCGATCGCTTCACACGCGAGAGGTCGCTGGTTCGAAACCAGCCGTGCCCATTCTGAAAGATTCTGGAAGGCCGGCGGACGCGGGACGGCGACCCAGGTGCAGCATCGACCCATACTCGGCCGAGGGGTTATACTTTGAGTATGAAAACGGCCGTATCGATCCCCGACGATCTCTTCCGGCGCGCAGATCAGCTCGCCAGCCAGCTCGGAAAGAGCCGTAGCCAGCTCTACCGCGAAGCGCTTTCAGACTACGTCTCACGGCGCGACCCCGAGGCGGTCATCCACGCGCTGGGCGAAATCGCCGACGAGATCGCGGCCGACAATCACGCGTTCGCGGCAGAGGCCGCTCGCCGTACCCTCGCCCGCGACGAGTGGTGATCAGCCAAGGCGACGTCTGCTGGGCGTCGCTGGCCGATCCACTCGGCTCCGGTCCAGGGTTCCGCCGCCCGGTCGCGATCGTTCAGGGAGACACGTTCAACGCCAGCCGAATCGCGACGGCGGTCGTTGTTCCGTTGACGAGCAACGTGCGCTTGGCAGCCGCGCCGGGCAACGTACTGCTGCCCACGACCCGCACCGGCCTGCCCAAGGACTCAGTCGCCAACGTCTCACAGATCGTCAGCGTCGATCGCTCGATCCTCAGCGACCGGGTCGGCCAGTTGGCGGCCGGTGACCTGCAACTTGTGCTCGCAGGGATCGACCTCGTGCTCGGACGCGATTGACTCGGTTGGGCCGCGGCGCGGTGTCGCTCAAGTTTGCGAAGGGATCTTGATCGGCTTGAGGTCGATCAGGTCTTCTAGCCCGGTGAAGTCATCGGGGTTGGCGCTGTACAGCGGTAGGTCGACAGCGAGGGCTGTCGCGGCGATCAGCAGGTCGATGGCGCGGCGGCCACGGGCCGTGCGTCCGCCGGCGATCGTCTGGGCGTACACGCGCCCGTAGGCGCGAGCGCATCCGGCGTCAAACGGGATCGCATCAAAAGTTGCTTCGGTGCGCTGCAGGCGCTCTTGGCGGCGAGCGCGTCCGGCGAGTCGTCGGTTGCGTGCGGTCCGGCTGCCAGTTCGGCCAGGGTGATCGCCGCGATCCCCACTTCGCTTGGCAGGCTGTCGGGATCGACCCGATCGAGCGCGATCACGATCGAGGTGTCGATCAGCCCGCGGTCGGGTGCCGTTGTCTCAGACACGGTGCGCGCTCGCCGCCGACTGCCTGCAACCACATGCCCGCGCCAGCGACCAATTCCACGCCACTGGTCGAGCCGAAGCAGAAGCGGAGGGCGCTCGGGGCCTCTCGGTGCGAAGGGTTGCCGCTGATGCGTGAGCGGAGCAGTGCCCGCAGCCCGGTTCCGGCGGCCGGGTCGTCATGGTCGGCCGTCCGAAACGATCGAGATCGACCGCGGGATCGGGGAGGTCTGGAACTTCGTCTGTGATCTCACCCACGATCCGGCGTGGGCGAAGGTCGACTCGAGACCCGCACGGCAGGAGGACTACACCCGGGGCCGCTCCTGCCACGCCGGTAACGGTCCAGGCTAAGGGCTCCCGACCTTGCATCTGACGGTCTTGTGCGGCCGTCTCGCGGCGCCAGACCCCACCCGCTCGATCGCCATAGCACTGCTATGGCTCCGCTCCCGCGCGGTCTCTGGCATCCACGAGCCGACCACCCAACCCCATCACCTGCTTCGTCGGACTCCTAAGACCCGGGCACCCCGCTCGCTGGTGGATTCGGTTGGGCGCTGGAGTAGGGGGTGATCGGGCCACTCGGCGTCGGGTCCGTGGTCAGCGGCTTCCCGATCAGGACGATCTTCCCGCCCTTGATCTGAGCCATCGCCGCCCCGGCGTAGCCGCCGTGCTGGGTCTTCGAGTAGCGGAAGGGCACCAGCCCCGGCCCCTTCCAGCCCGCGCCGGAGTTCTCCACCGCATTGACCAGCGACTGCCGGGTGAGGTTCTTGCCCGCCGCCTGCAGCGCCTGCACGAGCGTGTATGCGTTGGCCATCCCGTACTCCACGTTGCCGTCGAACGGAGCGCTCTTGTCGTACTGCGCGTGGATCTTCTGGAACAACTGGATCCACGGATTCGAGGTGTCGCTGGAGGAGGGCAGGTACGCGTCGGTGATCGCGCCCTCGATCAGACCGGTCCCCGAGGCCTTGCCCTTGGAGACCGTTTTGAGCAGTCCGCCGACGGTGATCGGATCGATGCCCACGTTCGAGACGACCAGCTGCGGCTTGTAGCCGAGCTTGAACGAGGTCAGCTGGGCGATCGCGGTGTAGATCGGGACGGTGAAGTCGACGAGGACCTTCGCCCCCGAGGCCTTGATCGCGGTGACCTGCGCGGCGAGCGTGGTCGTCCCCGCCTGGTACGGCTGCTTGGCCACGATGTCGGCGGCGGGGAGCTCGGCACGGATCCCGGCCAGACCTCCCTGCCCGAAGTCATCGTCCTGATAGAGGACACCGACCTTCTGGCCAGGAAAGTGCTGCTTTAGGTACTGACCGAGGATCTTGCCCTCGATCGTGTAGTTCGGCTGCCAGCCGAACGTCTCAGCCTGGGTCGAGCCGTTGTCCCAGCACGGGCAGCCTGAGGCGACGAAGAGGTCGGGCACCTTCGAGGCGTTCAGATAGCCGACGACCTTGGTGTGAGTCGGCGTGCCAAGGCCTTCGAAGATGCCGAAGACCTTGTTCTGGAGAACGAGCTGATGAACGACGTTGACGGTGTTGGTGGGGTTGTAGGCGTCGTCCTTGATGACCAGGTGGAGCTTGCGGCCGAACACGCCGCCGTGGGCGTTGACGTAGTCGAAGAAGGCCTGAGACGCGGGAGCGATCTCGCTGTAGCCCGGCGCGGCCGGACCGGTCAGCGGCTGATGGGTACCGAAGGTAATGCTCGTCTTGGTCACCCCCGGAGCGCTGGCGCTCGAGTTGCTCCCCGAGGAACCGCAACCGACGGCGCCGGCGCTGAGCGCAATCGTGATCCCGAGCGCTCCGAGCCGCCGCATGCGTAGATGTGACACAGCCTCTCCTCCTGATCGCCGCCAAAAGGGGCACCCGCTGGGGCACGGGCCATTCGATACGTTCTCCCGCGAACGTTTCAAACCCTACACTTTCCCGATGACCGCGGCAACAGGTTCAAAGCGGGGCGCCAGACGCTCGACGATGACCGGCGTGGGCAAGGTCAAGCAGGGTCGGCCCGCCACCGCTTCGCGAGCCGACGTACTGCGTCTGGTCGGCGAGCAGTACCGTAAGGGCCAGCGCATCGACCTGACCGTTCGTCGCCGCCCGGCTCGGACTCGGCCGCGCAACGATCTACCGCTGGTTCGGCTCGCGGGAGGCGCTGATCGGCCAGGTCATCGCCGACGAGCTCGAAGTCCTGATCGTGCTCAAACGCCGCAGCGTACGGCGGCGGGGAGCCGTCGGCCTGCTCGAGGTGTTCGACCGAATCAACCGCAGCCTTGCCCACTCCACCGCGCTGGGGAGATTCCTGGAGCAGGAGAAGGGGACAGCGCTGCGGCTGTTGACCGCGAGCTCGGGCCCGGTACAGCAACGCGCGGTCGCCTCGGTCGAGCGCTTGATCAGAGCCGAAGTGGCTACCGGCGCCTACGATCCGCTCGCCGAGCCGAGTACGCTGGCCTACGCAATCATCCGGCTGGCGGAGGCGTTCCTCTACAACGACGCTGTGGTGGGGATCCGCGGCGATCACGAACGACTCCGGGAGGTTGAGGGGGCGTTGCTCGGGCTCTCCCGGGTCAAGCGCGCCGGCTCGCCCGGGTCAGGCGCGCGGGCTGAGCCATCGCCGGCGCAGCGAACCCGACAGTGCCCGGACCCCACCCTGGATACCGCTCGGCCACGCGAGCATCGCCGCGATCAGCACGACTCCGTAGATCGCGAGCGGGAGGTTGGCCGACACCCGGGTCGAGAGCGAGAGCGAGTTGGCCAGGTCATTGCTCCAGTTCGGCAGCAGCACCAGCAGCGCCGCCCCCCAGACCGCACCGACCAGCGATCCGAGACCACCGAGAACGATCCCAGTCAGCAGTGACAGCGATAGCTGGAGCGGAAACGCTCCCGGCTGGGCGAGCTGCAGCACAAGGGCCAGCAGGGCGCCGGCCAGTCCCGCGCAGCCGGCGCTGATGACGAAGGCCACCGTCTGCATGCGCCCGATCCGCAACCCGCACAGTGACGCCGCGATCTCGTCCTCACGGACCGCTCGAAGCGAACGCCCGGCGCCACTGTGGATCAGGTTGTAGAGCACGAACAGCACCACCAGCGCTCCCGCACACGCAACCCACGCCTCCCAGCGCTCGAGCGGAAAATTGGCGCCGAGGAACCCCGGCGGCGTCGGAGGATTGATCGTGAGGCCGTTCTCACCCCCGAAGGTGCCGGGGAACCGGTCGGCGAGCGCCGGCAGTCCCACCGCAAAGGCGAGCGTGGCACCGGCCAGGTAGGGCCCGCGCAGCCGGCTCGCGGCGACGCCGACCGGCACGCCGACCGCGGCCGTCGCCACCACAGCGGCCAGGACCGCGGGCAGCTCCGCCCACCCTTCGTTGCCGACCAGCAGCGCGACCGTGTAGGCGCCGACCGCCATCAGCGCGCCATGACCGAGGGAGATCTGCCCTCCAAGGCCGGCGAGCATCGTGAGCCCCGCGAGGGCGGCGAAGTAGTACGCGCCGTTGGCCAGCTGGAGGTCGGCGTAGGCGCTGAGGAAGGTGCTGAGCACCGCGAGCACGATCGCGGCGCCGGCGGCCAGGGCGAGGGATCGCAGGAACGTGCGTCGCTGCAGGACCCCCGCCAGCGAGCTCATACTCGCCGTTCCCGCGTAGGGGAGAAAAGGCCCTGGGGACGGAGCATGAGCACGACCACCAGGATCACCAGCGCGGCCAGCGGGACCAGTGAGGAGCCTTCGTAGCCCGACACGTAGGACAGGGCGACGCCGAGCAGGACGCCGCCGACCACCGCGCCGGGCGGGCTGTCGAGACCACCGAGCACGGCGGCCACGAACCCGCTGATCAGGATCGGGTCAAAGCTGTTGGGGCCGAGGAAGACCGAGGGCGCAATCAGCACTCCGGCAACCGCGCCCGCCACGGCGGCGAGACCCCACCCCAGGGCGAACATGCGCCCCACCCGGACCCCCAGCAGACGCGCCACCTCAGGTCGAAAGGCGGCGGCTCGCATCTGCAGCCCCACCGGCGTGGCGCGGAACAGCAGGGCCAGGACAACGGCGAGACCCACAACGGCGAGCACGATGAAGGTGTCGTTCGGGGTGAACAGCAACGTCGTCGCGCCGACCCGATAGCCACGCAGCGAGAATGCGGGCGGAAACGAACGCGGCGTGTTGCCCCAGATCATCCCGGCGACGGCGATCAGCAGTGTGTAGACCCCGAGCGCCACGATCACCGCGTTTAGCGGTGGGCCGCCTTCGACGGGCCGGATCAGGGCGCGTTCGATCACGGCACCCAGCACCAGGCCCGCGACCAGCGCCACCCCGAAGCCGAGCCAGTAGGAACTGGTGCTGTTGATCACCGCGGAGGCGATGAACGTCGTGATCATCAGCATCGCGCCCTGGGCGAAGTTGACGATCCGGGTCGCTCTCCAGATCAGCACGAGCGCGAGCGCGACGGCGGCGTACACGGCCCCGTCCGAGATTCCGCTCAGCGTGAGATCGATGAACTTGGTCACGACGCCTCAGAATCCGAGGTAGGCGTGACGGAGGCGCTCGTCGGCGGAGAGCTCCTGTGGTGACTGGTCGGCGACCACGTGGCCGAGATTCAGCACGACACCGCGGTCGGCGATGGAGAGCGCGCTGCGCGCGTTCTGCTCCACGAGCAGCACGGCGAGGCCGAGGCTGTCCGTGAGCCGTCGCACAAGGCCCATGATCTGCGCCACGAGCAGCGGCGCCAGGCCGAGTGACGGCTCGTCGAGCAGCAGCGCACGCGGGCGCGGCACGAGCGCACGGCCGATTGAGAGCATCTGCCGCTCGCCGCCCGAGAGTCGGGAGGCCGGTTGGGTGCGTCGCTCGCGAAGGCGCGGGAAGGTGTCGTAGATCTCCTCCGGCTTGGCGGCCTTCTCGCGCCGCCATACGGCAGCCAGCCGCAGGTTCTCCTCGACCGTCAGTTCCGAGATGACCCCGCCGCCCTCAGGCACATGGGCAACGCCGCGCCGGACGATCTCCTCTACGGGCAGGCGGGTGATGTCCTGCTGCTCGAATCTGACGCTGCCCGCGCTCGGCCGGACGAGCCCCGAGATGGTCCGCAGCAGCGTGGTCTTGCCGGCGCCGTTGGCGCCGAGCACAGCCGTGATCGTCCCCTCGGTCACCTCCAGGGAGATCTCGTTGACCGCGCGGACTGCTCCGTAGTCGGTGGTCAGAGCGTCAACGTTGAGCATGCTCGCCGCTCCCCGTTTCGACAGCCGCCTCATCGGCGACCGCGTCGCGGCCCAGGTACGCATCGAGTACCCGCTCGTCCTGGCGCACCTGGGAGGGTACGCCGGCGGCGATCACCCGTCCGAAGTCAAGCACGACGAGCCGGTCGCACACCGAGGTGACGAGATCCATGTGATGGTCGACGAGCATCACGGCGAGCTCTGAGCGCAGCGAGTCCAACAGCTTCGCCAGGTCGGAGAGCTCCTCGGCGTCGAGCCCGCCGGCCGGCTCGTCGAGCAGCAGCAGATCCGGCTCGGCGGCGAGTGCCCGAGCCAGCGCCACCCGTTTCTGAACCGCGTACGGCAGCGTGCCGGGCAGTCGCGCGGAGATCTCCTCGCACCTGACCGTGTGCAGGGCGCGCAGCGCTCGTTCCTGCAGCTGGCGCTCGTCGCGGTCGGACCGAGTCAACCCGAGCAGCGCGCTGGCGAAGCCGGCACGGCGAAAGCGCTGCGCGCCGATCATCACGTTCTCGAGCGCGCTGAGGCGCGGGAACAGGCCCACCCCCTGGAGCGTGCGCGCGATCCCGAGGTCGGCGAGCCGATCCGGGCGATGGCGCTCGAGTGGACGACCACGCCAGCTGAGCGTGCCGTAGTCGGGCTTGACGAATCCGCAGATCACGTTGAAGAGCGTCGTCTTGCCCGCGCCGTTGGGCCCGATGACCCCGAGGATCTCGCCCCGCTCGACTTCGAGGGACACCTCCTCCAGCGCGATGATGCCGCCGAATGCCACGGTGACGTCGCGTACCTGCAGACCGTCGGCTGGAAGCTCCCTCGACCCCACGGTCGGCAAGCTACATCAGCGCCCCCCATGCTGCCAACCATGAGACACGAGCGCCCCCGCGTTCTTAATCCTCAGCAATGGCGGTGCCCACCCGGTCCGCCAGCGCCGTCGATGAGGCCGATGCAGCGGTTCGAGCGGTGGCTCAGATTCCGGCGGCACGGCGGTCGGCACGCAGGCGCCCGGCGCGACGGCGCTCGGAGGCGGCGGCGACGTAGCGGACCTGACCGCTCGCCGTCCTGCTGGCGATCAGCACGAGACGACCGCGCCGATTGAAGACGGCGCTGACCCGCCGCGAGCTCGAGCCGGTCACGCAGTAGCGAAAGCTCCGTCCCAGCCGGGTGAGCGGCTGGCCGGCGGAGAACAGCGCCTGGGTCGTGGTCTCGCCGAGGCGCAGGCGTTTCCCGAACCCGCGTGCGCTGAAGCGGGTCCCGGCGGCGAAGCAACTCGTCGCCGGAACACCGGTGGCGCGTTCCCACATCTGGAGGTAGGACTCTCCCTGGAACATGTCGTGCATCATCGTGTCGCCGCCCGCGAGCTGAACGCTGCGCAGCCAGTCGGCGTACATGCCGTAGTTGGCCAGCCCGTCGGTGTTGAGATCAAAGCTCCGCTGACCCCACACCTCGCGACCGAAGGTCACGTTGCCGGCGTAGGACTTGAACGGATAGGTCACCGGATACGCGGAGGACGGGCCGGGCTGCGCGCCCAGACCGTTCATGTCCGAGCCCCAGCCGAAGCCGAAGGGGTACTTCGGACTGCTCTGTGCCTTATCGGCCCGCTCGATGTTGACGAACGCGAGCGATGGGGCTACGGGCTCTGAGACGAAGCCGCCGTCGCCATAGATCTGCGCAAACAGCTGCGGGGAGGAGCAGCAGTGCGCGGAGACGATCCCCGAGTAGTGATGGGCGGTCGCGATCGCCGCCGCCGCGGTCGCGGTCTTGGAGGACATGTGGTCGGTCTGGATGATGTCGTGCTGCTGGATCATCCGGCTGATCAGGTACGCGCCGAGACCGGTGAGGCCGTGGACGTTGCATTGCGGGCCCGACGGATACACCGGCAGCGGGTTGCCGCCGGTGAGGCTCGCGACGGGTCCGTTGAGCAGCGATGCCGGAAGATCGGCGCCCGGGACCGTCGTCTGCTCGGCGTCCTGCTCCTGTGCGGGACACGGCTCGGTCGTCCAGAAGCTGCCGGTCGCCTGGTGATTGCCGGCGTTGACGATCGCGCCGGTCTCCCCGCCGATCATCTTCGTACCGCCGAACGCATTGTCGAACTCGTGCACCGGGAAGAACGTCCGCACGCCGAGCGCGTGGACCTCCTTGAGGCCCGCATCGACTTGCGCCGGGCCGCACTCGGGAACGTTGTTGTGCTCACCGCAGCCGAAGATCCGGCTGACCTCGATCCCCTCGATCACCGCGAGCTTGCCCTGGTTGATCACCCGGCGGGCCTGGAAGGGGTCGGTGACGATCCGAAACCAGCCCTTCCCCGGACCGCCGGACTGCGCATCGATGTAGCTCTGCAGCGCGTAGAGGTCCCGGCTCTGGACATGGACGGAGTTCATGTCGTTGCATGGCAGGTGGCGGACGGTCATCTGCTGGCAGAGCTGCTCGTTGTCGACGAGATCGGTCACGAAGATCCGCAGGCCCGCCCGCCAGGCGCGCTGCACGGCCGTGTAGTAGTCGCCCTCCTCCGCCAGCGCGGTCGGCGACGGCCAGCCGACGAACGTCGGCCAGCCGTGGAAGTTGCTCGGTCGGGGCGCACCGCCGAAGTCGAGCGCCTGCTCGAACACGCCGTTGGCGCCCTGCTCATAGTGCGCGCAGCTCGCGGGGAGCGCGTACGGCGCCCCGTACGGACTCCACGGGGTACCGCAGTGCCAGTCCCCCCCGAACAGCTCGAACCCGGTGATGTGGGCGTGGCCTTCGACGGTGCCGAGAACGTTGGCCTCCGGGCTCGCGCCGGCGAGCGAGCTCCCGCTGGCGTTGACCTGTGCCTCGGGGTAGGCCGCGCAGCCGCGCGCCGGTCCGAACCGGACCGCGGTCTGCGTTCTCGTCTCGAGATTGGTCAGCGTGAAGCCTCGGCGCGCGTTGCCCGTGACTACCCACTCGGCCGCCGTGCTCGGGTCGGGCTGGGTCGTGGGCGACTCGGCGCCGGTGTCGGTGAGAAATTGACCCTGAGGGGTGTAGAGCAGGTAGGTGCCCAGCGCGGCGGCCTGCATCCGGAACGGCCCGGCGGACGGAGCGATCGGCTTGCCATCGCCGGAGTTGGTGACCGCTTCGCAGCGGTGAACGAGCGAGTAGATCGTCAGCGCGCTGCGCGCGTGACGTGGCCCGGGGCGCCGGGGCGCGGCGGTGGCCGCCGTCGAGCCGGCGGCGAGCACAACCCCAGCGAGGCTGATCGCCAGGGCCGGCCACCGCATCCGGACCAGTGCTGCGCGCATCCCGGCCATCATCATCCCTCTCCTCACGAGGCTGCTCCTGCGGATGCGCAACGTAACACACAACACCAGACTCAATGACCCTCTCGGTATCATTAGAACGATGGCTATGACAGTCACGCAGCTGCGAACGTTGCTGGCCGTCATCCGGAGCGGGTCCGTGACCGGAGCCGCAGATGAGCTGGTCGTGACCCAGCCGTCGGTCTCCTCCGCGCTGGCCGCGCTCGCGCGAGAACTCGGGTGCGAGCTGTTCGAACGCTCCGGGCGAGGGATCCGCCTGACCGCGTCGGGGACCGCCTTCGCACCCTATGCCGCGGACGTGATCGGGCTGCTGGATCAGGGCCGTCAGGCCGCTCGGGAGGCAGCCGAGCTCGAGGGCCGCCGGCTGCAGATCATCGCTGTGACCACCGCCGCCGAATCGTTCGTTCCGCCTTTGATGCGACTGTTCGCCGATCAACATCCGGAGATCGAGCTGACGCTGGCTGTCGGCAACCGACACGAGGTGCTCGAGCGCGTGCTCAACCGCTCAGCCGATGTGGCGATCTCTGGCAAGCCGCCTGCGGACGATCGCCTGATCGCCGAGCGCCTGACCGTTAACGAGATCGTCTGCATCACCGCGCCCGAGGATCCGGCAACGCGCTCCGGGCGGCTCGAGGCGGTCAAGCTGGCCGACCGGCGCTGGCTGCTGCGTGAGCCGGGGTCGGGGACGAGAACCCTCAACGAGCAGTTCCTGACCAACCGTGCACTGCAACCCACGACCCTGACGCTCGGTTCAAACGGCGCCATCAAACAGGCCGCGCACGCCGGCCTGGGTGTGTCGCTGCTCTCCCGAGCCGCGGTCGAGGTGGACCTGGCCTCGGGATGGCTGGGGGAGATCAGACTCAGCGACGGGCCCGTCAAGCGGTCCTGGTTCGTGCTCCGCGCGGCCGTCGGACCGGTGCGGCCGCCAGTCGAGCTGTTCGTCGCCTTCGCGCGTAACGCGGCGCGCGCGCAGGCGCACGCCTGACCCGGACCGGGCCTTCGTCGACCCGGCGCTGACTACCGCGACACCGCCCCTGAGCGCAGACACGCGCGGCACGAGATCGAGCGTGGACTCCAGCGCGCAGTGGGCGATGTCATCGGCCAGTCCGGCGGCTCGCAGAACGGCGCCATCGGCGCTGGCATCCAGGGCCTGAAACGGATCCGAGTACCGGCACGACACGGCCTGGGCGATCAGGGCCGCGTCGGACCGGGGCCCCGGCAGGGCGGCGCACAGTCGGCCTGCTAGATAGCAGTCCTCGAGCGCGGGCGTCCCGTCGGTTCCCGAGCAGACGATCTGCAGATCGAGCTCGCCGTCCCGGGCGCTGGCTGACAGGGCCCGTACCACCGCGCCGAGATTGAGCAGGCAGGCCAACAGCACCCGCGGAGCGCAGCGTCCCGCCGCCACGATCGCCGGAGCTCCGTTGGTCGTGGCTAGGACGAGCTCGCGCCCCGCGCAGCGCGCCGCGTCCAGCGGAGAGTTACCCTGGTCAAACCCGACCGGCATCACGCACCGCCGCTCCCCGGCGAGCACGCGTCCACCGGCGCGTAGGAGCCGAGCGCGGGGAACGCTGCCAGCGCAGAGCACCTTCTCATAGCCCGCGGCCAGCGCCTCCGTGATCGTGGATGTCGCTCGCAGCACGTCCACGACGACGATGATCGGCGCGGACCGCAGGTCGGCCGGGGTCAGGGCGACATCGATCACGCAGCGGCGAGCTCCTGCTCCAAGGCGGCGCGATAGCGCCCCGCTCGGGCCTCGGCCGTGCAGCGAACGCGATGCGCAAAGGCCGTCTGGGCCGCCGCTGCGTGGCCGTCGTCCCCGGCCCAGACCTTCAGGGGCGTAGCCTGAAGTGCGCGGCCGTAGGAGAAGGTCAGCTCCCACGGCGCCACGGCGAGGTTGAGCGCATTGAGATGCGCGCTGGCCAGCTCGTCGCTCTGCCCGCCGGAGAGGAACGCGATCCCCGGGACAGCGGCTGGAACGACCTCACTCAGCACCGCGAGCGTGCGCTGCGCGACCTCCGCGATGCCGGCCTGGTGCGGACAGTCATAGCCCGCCAGAACCATGTTCGGCTTGAGCACCATCGCCTCGAGCGCCACCCGCTGGTCGAGCAGCTCGTCGAACACCGCGCGCAGCACATCTCGCGTGACCTGCTCAGAGCGCGCGATCGAGTGAGCGCCCTGCATCAACACCTCGGGCTCGACGATCGGCACGACCCCGGCCTCCTGGCACAGCGCGGCATACCGTCCCAGCGCATGGGCGTTGGCGGCCACGCAGTATCGGCTCGGCAGCTCATCGGCGACCGTAATCACCGCCCGCCACTTGGCAAAGCGCGCCCCTAGCCCGTGATACTCACGCAGGCGCTCGCGGAGTCCGTCCAGGCCTTCGGTGATCGTTTCGCCGTCGGCCCCCGCGAGCGGCTTGGCTCCCGTGTCGACCTTGATCCCCGTGAGCATGCCGCGGCTGGCCAGCAGCTCGGGAAACGGCCTCCCGTCCGACGCCGTCTGACGGATCGTCTCGTCGTACAGGATCACGCCACTGATGCGATCCGCGATACCAGGCGTGCTGACCAGCAGCTCACGGAAGCGTCGCCGTGACTCGGGGGTGGCCTGTGCTCCCACCGCGAGTAGCCGTTTGGCCATCGTCGGGTTGCTCTCGTCGGCGGCGAGGATCCCCTTCCCGGCAACCACCAGCTCGCGGGCGGTTGCGGCGAGTGCCTGTCGTTGCCGTTCGGTCATTGCCCTCCACTCAGCGCTGCACCGTGCATCACGCCGACGATACGTCGGTGCGCATAAGCCAACCAGCAAAGATCTGATCTGACCCATAAGCGCCGACCTTTATGGTCGCCGAAGCGGCGGTCCTCGACGAACGCATTACCGATTCTCTATGTCTGATCGTGGAAATAAGATTAGACGTCTATGTGAGTCGGCTTTACTGTTCGCTCATGGATTCGAGCGAAAGGCCCAGCTGACATGGCGCTGACCGAAGACCCACATCCGACCCAGAAGAAGGACCGCTGGGCCGCGGGCGTGACCCCCTACGCCGAGATGGGCTACTGGGACGCGGACTATGTGCCCAAGGACACCGACATCCTGTGCGCATTTCGGATCACCCCGCAGCCCGGGGTGGACCCGATCGAGGCCGCCGCCGCAGTGGCCGGCGAGTCCTCGACCGCAACCTGGACCGTCGTCTGGACCGACCGGCTGACGCCGCACGAGCACTACCAGGCCAAGGCCTATCAGCTCGATCCGGTACCTGGGATCGAGGGTCAGTACATCGCTCGGATCGCCTACGACATCGATCTGTTCGAGGAGGGCTCGATCGCCAACCTGACCTCGTCGATCATCGGCAACGTGTTCGGCTTCAAGGCGCTCAGGGCGCTGCGGCTCGAGGACATGCGCATCCCGCCGCACTATCTCAAGACCTTCCAGGGGCCTCCGCACGGGATCGTCATGGAGCGTGAGTATCTAGACAAGTTCGGGCGTCCGCTGCTCGGGGCCACGACCAAGCCCAAGCTGGGGCTGTCGGCCAAGAACTACGGACGCGTGGTCTATGAGGCGCTGCGCGGCGGCCTTGACTTCACCAAGGACGACGAGAACATCAACTCGCAGCCGTTCATGCGCTGGCGCGACCGGTACCTGCACGCGATCGAGGCCGTCAACCGGGCGTCCGCCGCCACGGGCGAGATCAAGGGCCACTACATGAACGTCACCGCCGCCACGATGGAGGACATGTACGAGCGGGCCGAGTTCGCCAAGGAGATCGGCAGCGTGATCATCATGATGGACCTCACCGTGGGCTACACGGCGATGCAGTCGATGTCCAAGTGGGCGCGGCGCAACGGGATGATCCTGCATCTGCACCGCGCCGGCCACGGGACCTACACCCGTCAGAAGATCCATGGCGTGAGCTTCCGGGTGATCGCCAAGTGGTGCCGCATGATCGGCGTGGACCACATCCACGCCGGGACGATTGTCGGGAAGCTGGAAGGCGACCCGAACATGATCAGGGGCTACTACGACGTCTGCCGCCAGCGCTTCAACCAGGCCAACCCGGCTCACGGCATCTACTTCGACCAGGACTGGGCATCGCTGGCCCCAGTGATGCCGGTCGCCTCCGGTGGCATTCACGCCGGCCAGATGCACCAGCTGCTGCACTACCTGGGCGAGGACGTCGTGCTCCAGTTCGGCGGCGGCACGATCGGGCACCCGATGGGGATCGCGGCGGGCGCGACCGCCAACCGAGTTGCCGTCGAGGCGATGATAAAGGCCCGCAACGAGGGCCAGGACTACTACACCGAAGGTCCCGACATCCTGCGCGATGCCGCCAAGGGCTGCCCCGAGCTCGATGCCGCGCTGGAGGTCTGGAAGGACATCACGTTCGACTTCGAGTCGACCGACACACCGGACGCCGTGGCCACGCCCACGACTGCCCGATAACCGACGTCCGAAAGGGACACCGTCATGAGGATCACGCAGGGAACCTTCTCGTTCCTCGAGGACCTGACCGACTCCGAGATCGAAGCGCAACTGCGGTACGGCCTTCAGAACGGCTGGGCGATCATGGTCGAGTACACAGACGACCCGCATCCGCGCAACAGCTACTGGGACATGTGGAAGCAACCGGAGTTCGACCTGACTCCCGACGAGGCCGACGTCGCCATGCAGGACGTCGAGGCCTGCCGGCAGGCTTATCCCAATCACTACGTCAAGGTTGTCTGCTACGACAGCTCGCTGGGCCGCCAGACCTCGCGGCTGAGCTTCATCGTCAACCGCCCGGCGCAGGAGCCCGGGTTTCGCCTCGAACGTCAGGACAAGGCGGATCGCCAGATGCGATACACCGTGCACGGATACGCCCAGCAGGACCCGGTGGGCCGTCGCTACGGCAACACGGGTGACCTAGCCAGCACGCGCGACCCGGCCGCCGTGCAGGACGCCACCCCGGGTCGCGACTCCCCCGCTGGCGCGACCCGCGGCGGCGCAGCGGTCAACGGCATCCAGGCGCGAACCGATGACGGGATCGGCGAGTCCTGATGACGGACCGCGGCCTCGACACGACCGGCCGGCCGCTTGACCCGCACGCCCCGCCCGTTTCCCGGCCACGGGGCTTCGGAAACGGCGAACGAGGCTCCCCGTCCTTCTCAGACGAGTTCGGTGGCCGAGTGGTGCGGCCGGAAAAGGATGCGCGAGCAGGATCGGCTGTGGCGTCGGTGGACTTCTCCGGGGCAGTCGCCGACGGGCAAGTGGACGTGCAGTCGGTCATGCGCAGCTCTCGGATCAACGAGGTGCTCGAGCAGATCGACCGCGACCTGATCGCGCTCGAGCCGGTCAAACGCCGGATCCGTGAGATCGCCGCCCTGCTCGTGGTCGACCGACTGCGTGAGAGCATAGGACTGCGCACTGAACGACCGACTCTGCACATGAGCTTCACCGGCAACCCGGGCACCGGCAAGACGACGGTTGCCCTTCGCATGGCGAGCATCCTGCACCGCCTCGGCTACATCGAGAAGGGACACCTCGTGTCGGTGACCCGGGATGATCTCGTGGGTCAATACGTGGGCCACACGGCGCCAAAGACCAAGGACGTGGTCAAGCGTGCCGTGGGTGGCGTGCTGTTCATCGACGAGGCGTATTACCTGCACCGTCAGGAGAACGAGCGCGACTACGGCCAGGAGGCGGTGGAGGTCCTGCTGCAGGTGATGGAGTCAGAGCGCCAGAACCTGGTCGTCGTGATGGCCGGATACAAGGACCGGATGGAGGAGTTTTTCCAGGCCAATCCCGGCATGGGCTCGCGGGTGGCTCATCACATCCACTTCCCCGACTACAACGTCGAGCAGCTGCTCGGGATAGCGCGGCTGATGATCGACCGCCAGGGCTACACGATGACCGAGGACGGCGCCGAGGCCCTGCACGACTACATCGCGCTGCGGGTGCAGCAACCCCGGTTCGCCTATGGGCGCAGCATCCGCAACGCTGTCGAGCGGGCCCGGATGCGGCAGGCCATGCGTCTGGTCGACTCTGAGCGCAAGCTCACCGAGTCCGACCTGATCACGATCACACCGGACGACATTCGCCAAAGCTCGGTGTTCAGCGACACCGAAGAAGGTCCGCGGGACTAAGCGAGAACCATGCCGCGCCCCATCATCCTCGGTGTCGTCGGCGACTCAGCGGCCGGCAAGACGACGATGACGCGCGGGCTGGTGCGGATCCTCGGCGAGGATCAGGTGACGGCCGTCTCCACCGATGACTACCACCGCTATGACCGCCGGCAGCGCGCCGAGCGCGGGATCACCCCGCTGCATCCAGACTGCAACTACGTGGACATCATGTCCCAGCATTTGCGCCACCTGCGAGCCGGCGAGCCGATCCTCAAGCCCGTCTACGTCCACGCCGACGGCAGCTTCGGTCCTCCCGTCTACGTGGATCCCAAGCCGTTCACGATCGTGGAGGGACTGCTCGGCTACCACTCCCCGGACCTGCTCGGCGCCTATGACGTTCGCGTCTACCTCGCTCCCCCCGAGGATCTGCGCCGGCGCTGGAAGGTGCAGCGAGACACCTCGCGACGGGGTTACACCACCAATCAGGTTCTGCTCGAGCTCGACAAGCGCGAGTCGGACTCGGCTCAGTTCATCCGTCCCCAGGAACGCCACGCGGATGTGGTCGTGTCCTTCCGCGAGGGAACAACGCGCGATCCGCATGCGCTCGACGCCGAGCTGGTCCTGCGCGACAGCCTCCCCCATCCCGACCTCTCGCCGGTCATCGGCGACGGTGGGCGTGGCGTCACGGTCACCGACGGCGAGTCCGAGCTGCTGGTGAACATCGCCGGTGCCATGCACCCCGATCAGGCTGCCGAGATCGAGGAGGCGATCTGGGAGAAGCTCCATTTCGCCTCCCATCTGCGCTCCGAGCGGCTCGGCCAGTTCATGGTCGGCAACGACCTACAGCGCTCGGAGTCGCTGGCCGTCGTGCAACTGCTGATCCTCTACCACCTCGTGACCGCCAAGGCGGCGATCGCCCTCGGCGGCCAGGGGCCTCGGGCGCAAGTCGAGGAGGCCGCCGACAGCGAGGCCGCGGCGGTGCAGCCGTGACCGCCGCGAGCGTGCGGCGGCCCTGAACCCTCGCCCAGTCCCTGAACCCTCGCCCAGTGGTGCTCAGACGGACTGGAGCGCGGGGTCAGGCCGGCGCGTCGGCCGCGGCCGCAGCCGAGATCGAGGCCACCCAGCCGCTCGACACCCAACAGCGCACGATGTCGCGCATCGAGAGGATGCCGGTGACGTCGGCTCCGTCGATCACGATCACGTGACGAAATCTGCCGTCGGTCATCGCCTCGGCGGCACGCTCCAGCGACCACTCTGCTCCCGCGTAGACGAGGTTCGCGGTGAGATGGGCGCGCACCAGCTCTGTGTCGAGGTCACCGTCCTCGCCGGCCACCAGCAGGATGTCCCGCTCGGTGATGATGCCCGGAGCCGGAAGGTCAGGATCGAACACCACCGCGGCGCCGACACCTCCCCGGGTCATGCGGCGGGCGGCCTCGCGCAACGTGTGCGACGGGCCAACCGTGACGACGATCGGGTTCATGCCATCACGCACCAGCATCGGCGCTCTCCTCTGGGTCGGGATCGGGGTTTGCTTCGGCCGCAGCGCGGCGTGGCGCGTGGCCGCGGCGTGGATCAGCAACGTCACGTTCGCAGGACGCCCCGACAGGGAGCGCGGGTGACCGCGCAGCCGCCAGTCGGCACCGTCGTCACGCAGCAGCCATTCGGTGATCGCCACGGCCACATCCCCGGCGTGGCGATGCAGCAGGATCGCCCGTGACTCCCAGCGCTGAGTAACCGGGTCGACACATGCTTCCAGGCTGCAGCACAGGTCGTCGTCGAGGATCTGCTGCGCCGCCGCCACCAGACGCTCGTGGCCGAGCGTGTACGCGGCGGCGGTCAGCATCCCGGCGGCCGTCCGGCCGGGCGAGCATCCAAACTTGCAACGATTGCCACAAGTTCATAGTAGCAACCGACGGATGAAGTTCCCATCGACGGTCATCGATACGAGGACGGCAAATATCGATGGTTCGCGGCGTTCGTCCGTGACAACCTTCTCGTGGCAATCAACACAAGAGATCGGTCTCCATGTCCCCTTCCCGCGTACTGGTCATCGCCAACCGAACCGCATCTGACGCCGCACTTCTCACCGCCGTGCGCGATCGCGCAAAGCGGGCCCGGTGGCGTTTCACCTCGTCGTGCCCGCCACCCCGCAGGGCCTGCATCGCCTGGTGGATCCGGAAGTGGCCGGACGCCAGGCCGCGGACGAGCGGCTGATCCGAGCGCTGACGCTGCTGAGCGAGGCCGCCGGCGAGGAAGTGACGGGCCACGTGGGCGATGCCAATCCGCTCTCCGCGGTGGCGGATGCGCTCAACCTCCGCGGCTTTGACGAGATCATCGTCTCGACGCTGCCGTGGCGGTTGTCGCGCTGGCTGCGCGTGGATCTGCCGAGCAAGCTCCGCGGCCTCGGCGTCCCGGTGCGCCACGTCACCGGCTCGGAGACCGAGCAGCTTGACCGGGATCTGGCCAGGGCAGCGTGACCGTCGAGGGAGAACCGCGGCTCGGTCCGGCGCGAACCGGAGGCGGGACGTGAGGGTGTACGAGCCGAGGGAGACGACTGGCGTGACGACAATCGAGCGCTATGGACGGCTCGCGTGCCCGGCAGGCCGCGCCGCGGGGGCGGTCGCACAGACGTGGACGGACGCCGGCTTCGGGGATGAGCTGACGGCCCGCTGGCTGGACGCTCGGTGCTTCGATGCCCGGGCGGCGCGCGCGCTCACCGAGCTTGGCGTCACGCCGGAGCAGGCCGCGGCGCGCACCCGCGCGGGTGAGGGCGACTACATCGACACGATCGGCTTCAAGGTGGCCAGCGCGGACCTGACGGTGCGCCAGGGAGCAGCGCGCAGCATGTCCAGCCGCTGATCCAGGCCGGCCATGGGACACGGGCGATACTGCGGAGCTCGAGACCGTCCTTCCCGGGTCGAGCTGGCCGTGGCCATGTGACGCAGCTTTAGGCTCGTCCCGCCCCGATATCCTTGCTCGGATCATGAGCGTCGTGATGTACGTCAAACCGAGTTGCCCCTACTGCAGCGCCGCCCGCGAGCATCTCGCGGCCGAGGGCGAGACGGTCGAGGAACGCGACGCCACCACGAGTGCGGCGTGGAAGGCCGAGCTCATGGACTACACGCACGATCGGGGCATCGTGCCCACGATCATCTGGGACGACGGGCGGCGGCAGGTTGGCTTTCCACCCGGTCGCGGCTGACGCGTGCGCTAGCGGTCGGTCGACCGCGGCAACGAACGATAGCGTCAGGACCCGGGTGCCGGGCGCCGCCGGCGCCGCACGAGCTGGCGCACGATCAGGGCGATGATCGCCACCGCCACGGCAATCCCCAGGTAGGTGCTGTACCGGCTGGCGGTGTCGTAGATGGTGGTGATGTGACTGCCCGAGAAGTAGCCGACCGCCGACCACACGCCGACCCACAGGGCGGCGCCGAGCGCGTTGAAGGTGAGGAACTTGGCCCAGTGCATCCCGGTCGTGCCGGCGACGATTCCGTTGACCTGACGTAGCCCCTCGACGAAGCGGGCGATCGCGATCACCTTGCCGCCGTGACGTTCGAAGAACGCGGTCGCCTTGTCCAGCCGCTCCGGCGTGAGCAGGATGTAGCGACCCCACCGCTTCACGAGCCGGCGCCCACCGAAGCGACCGATGGCGAAGCCGATGTTGTCGCCGACCACCGCGCCGAGGAAGCCGAGCAGGACGACGAGAACGATCGACAGACGGCCACTGCCGGCGTAGACGGCGCCGAGGATCAGGACGGTCTCCCCGGGTACGGGGAGACCGAAGTCCTCGATCAGCACCAGCCCCGCGACGGCGAGATAGCCGTAGTTGTTGAGCGTCGGCTCAAGCGCATGCAGCACACCCGGCAGGTGGGGCGTGCCGGCCGCGACGAGCGTCATCCCCACCACGATGTCACGAACGGCTGCCGACATCGGCCTAGTCACATGACCTCGCTACCGGGGCAGCGTGCGGCACACTGTCGGCAATGACCCTTGACCCACCGATCCAAGAGATGCTCACGGCGCTTGCGTCGATGGGCCACGCGTCGATTGCCTCGGGCACGCCCGAGAGCGCGCGGGAGGGCTTCCGCGCGCTGACCGTCAACCTGCGTCCCGCCGAGAGCGTGGTGGCGGTGGCCGCGGTCGAGGACGTGCAGCTTCCCCGGCCGGCGGGCCACCTGCAAGCGCGGGTCTACCGGCCAAAGACCTCCGGACCCGTACCGACGATCCTCTTCATCCACGGTGGCGGGTTCGTCATCGGGGACATCGACACCCACGACAACCAGTGCCGCACCGTCTGCCGCAATGTCGAGGCCGTCGTGTTGAGCGTCGGCTACCGTCTCGCGCCCGAGGCGCATTTTCCGGCGGCCGTCGAGGATTGCGTCGCGGCGCTGGCCTGGACGGCAGCGCACACCGAGGAGCTCGGCGGCGATCCGGGGCGACTCGCGATCGCCGGAGACTCGGCCGGAGGCAACCTCGCCGCGGTCACCGCCCAACTCGCCCGCGACGCCGGCTGCCCGCCGCTGGCCGCGCAGCTGCTGATCTACCCCGGCACCGACGCTCGAGACGACGATGACCTGTACCCGTCGCGCGAGCAGAACGCGGATGGGTATTTCCTGACCCTCGCGGACATGCGGTGGTTCAGCGATCACTACGTCGGCACGGCCGACCGCAACGACCCGCGGCTTTCGCCCCTGCTCGCCGAGGATCTGACCGGCCTTCCGCCCGCGATCGTCGTGACCGCCGAGTACGACCCGCTCCGCGACGAGGGCGAGGCCTACGCACGCGCGCTCGAGCATGCGGGAGTCCCTGTCCGCTTGGTGCGCTACGACGGGCTGATCCACGGCTTCTTCGATCTCGCTGCACTCAGCCCCGCCGCGGGCGAGGCGGTGCGCGAGACGTGCGCGAACCTCAAACGGCTGCTCAGCTCAGAGCCGCGCCGCGTTTGAGGTGAGCGCGGCGTCGGCAACGGAGGTCGGGTAGCGGAGGGCCAACACCGCCACGTCGTCGGCGGTCGCCCCGAGCTGAAACTTGGCGAGTGCGTCGAGGAGACCGTCGACCACGGCCGCCGCCGAGCCCATCCGCAGGTCCCCGAGGGTCCTGATCAGTCGTTTGCTGCCAAAGCGCTCGTCTTCGCCGACGGCGTCGGTCACTCCGTCGGTGTACAGAACCAGGGTCGAGCCGGGCATGAGCGTGACCACCGATTCCTGCCACCGACAGCCATCCAGGGCACCGAGCAACGGTCCATGCTCACCGAGCGGGTGCACCCCTCCGGGCGTGAGGCAGAGCGGCAGCGGATGCCCGCCGGCGGCGACCGTGACCTGATCACCGTCAAGCCGCACGCAGAGGGCGGTGCAGATGGACGGCGACCCGTTGCGCTTGAGCGTGCCGTCGAGGCGAGCCAGAAGCTCAGCCGGGCTGGAGACGAACTCGGACATGGCACGCATCGTGTGACGGACGACTGCGGTCAGGGCCGCCGCCTCCACTCCCTTGCCGGTGATATCGCCGATCGTGATCATCCACGCGTCGTCCACCTCCCAGACGTCGTAGAAATCACCCCCGGCCTCCGTGTCGGCGACGGCCGGCAGATACGCGCTGGCGAGCTCGAACCCCGGGATCTCGGGAAGCTCGTCGGGCACCAGGCTCTGCTGCAACGTATGGGCGATCCGGGAGCGCTCGCCGTACAGGCGCGAGTTCTCGATCGCGACCGCCGCACGCGCCGCGATCTGCTCCGCCGTGGCCACGTCGGACTGATCGAGGACGCGGCCCGACTCGGCGCTGACCAGCGTCATCGCTCCCAGGATCCGGCTCCCCAGCCTCATCGGGACCAGCACCACCGAACGCATGCCCACCGAGCGCAGCAGCTCGAGGTGGCGATCATCCACGGCGCTGGCGCGGAGCATCTCGTCGGTGACCTCGGGGTAGAGCGCCGACGCGCCGGTGCTGAGCACGAGGCCCAGCCCTTGGTCGGGGTCCGGCCGCGCCGGCGCACGGTCGCGAAGCTCCACGGCCAGGGCCACGCGAGCCGGATCGACGTGTGCGACCGCCACCGGCACGCGGTCCCCCGCCTCGTCGACCAGGTCCACCGCGCACCAATCCACCAGGTCCGGCACCGCCAGCGCAGCGACGTTGCGCAGCGTCCGCTCATAGTCAAGCGAGGACGCCAGCACCTCTCCGGCTCGGGCCAGGAAGCCCGCGTGCAGCTCCGCACGCTTGCGTTCGGTCACGTCCTCGATGACCGTGATCGTCGCCTCCACCGCCCCCTCGGCCTCCAGCAGGGGAGTCGCCTTGAGCAGGTTCCACCGCTCGACCCCGGTGCGCCGATCGATCGTGCGGATCACCAGAGGCTCCGCGGTCGCGCCGGCGAGAATGCGTACCGAGGGCATATCGGCCATCGAGATCTCCTCGCCAGCTTCGTCGAGCACGCGATAGGCCGAGAAGATGTCGTCCGGAGACATGGAACGAAGCTCCTCGACGGAGTCAAAGCCCAGATAGGCGAGGGCGGCGGCGTTGGCGTAGACGAGCCCGTGCTCGCGGTCCCGGATCGTCACCGGGTCACTCAACGCCCCGATGATGGCGTCAAAGCGCCGCTCGCTCCCGCGCAGGGCACGGCGCAGCTCTCCCACCAGTCGC
>JAABUZ0100002345.1_pt1 | contig 31799 bp, 28 predicted proteins | sample 5562091 | NCBI WGS metagenome assembly JAABUZ01 (sample SAMN12813069, study PRJNA571459) | rock metagenome | isolation source: Antarctica rocks | place: Antarctica: Victoria Land, Linnaeus Terrace sud | collected 2015-12-21
TTGGGCACCTACGCCGAGCAGGCGACAGTGCCCGACGTCAGCGTCATCCCGATCCGCAAGGACGCACCGCTGGAGGTTGTCTGCCTGGTGAGCTGCGGCGTGATGACCGGCGCCGGCTCGATCTGGAGCCGCGCCCAGGTGCGGCCGGGGTCGACAGTGGTCGTCTTCGGTTGTGGCGGCATCGGCCTGAACGCCATCCAGGCGGCGGCCCTGGTGGGCGCCGCCAAAGTCGTCGCCGTCGACGTGTTCGACCAGAAGCTGGAGTGGGCCAGGGAGTTCGGCGCCACGCACACTGTCAACGCCGGCCAGGTGGAGGACCCGGTGGCGGCGGTGAAGGAGATCTGCGGTCGTGATGGCGCCGACTATGCCATCGAGGCCGTCGGCATCCAGAAGACGATGGAGCAGGCGTTCCACTCGGTCCATCGCGGTGGTACGGCGGTGATGATTGGCGTGCCGCCGGCCGGCATGCGGCTCTCGATCGACCCGTCGCTGCTGCTCCAGGAGCGGATCCTCACCGGCACGGGCTTCGGCAGCACGCGGCAGCGGGTGGACCTGGCGATGATCGTGGACATGTTCATGGACGGCAAGTACAAGCTGCGCGAGCTGATCAGCCGCGAGGTGGAGCTGGAGGATCTCAACGACGCTTACGACCGGCTGATCAAGGGCGAGGTGAAGCGGAGCGTCGTCCGGTACAGCTGAGGGACAACCCGTCTACTCATCGGTGCGGCGAACACCTGACGTCCGCCGGGGATGCCAGTATCACACTCAAGCGCCTCTACCCGGCGATCCTGCCATGACGGTCCACTAAAGACTGTTTGAGAATCCCTCCGGACGCTCTCAAGGGGCCAACGGCGTGACGAGTTGAGTACGCGTCGGACTTCTGAGAGCAGCTCATGACGCCGTGTCAGGTGCTTTTCAAACAGTCTTTAGCAGGGCGCCGACGTACCAGCCGCCAGCTCCACCGGCGTCGACCGCCCTCACTCGGAAAAGCGCTCTAAACCGTCACCGTCACCTGCGACGATGACCTTCATATGAGAGATGACAGAATCCTGAAACATTGGCCAATACCCAAGGAGGCCACTCGTGGCGCACGTGCTGCTTTCCGACGCGGCAACCCTCACTCACGCTGTGGAGCTGCCGAAGCGCAAATGAGCCACCGCCCAGACGGCGACTCAGCTGAGGTCGGCGATGTCGATGACTACGTACAGGAAGCCATCGTCGACCGAGACAGGGTACGTCGGCACCGTATAGGGGCCTTTGACCATGCCCGGGGCGGGAGGCGCGTCTTCGCTCGGGGGCGGGTTGGCCGTGACGATCATCCGGTTCTTGACCGAGTCCGGCGCGGCTACCGGCAGATCAGACCCGAGCCGTGCCGGTTCCTCGACGTTGACGTCATAGGCACGCACCCGCAGGCGCTCAGGGTCGCACCACGACTGACCGGTCTTGAGGCTAAACTCCCAGCCGTGCCAGATGCACGTGAGGATCTCTTTGCGCCCGTCGTACTGAAAGCTGCCGGGCGCGTCGGCTGACAGGGCGCCCCACAGCTTACCCTCGCACAGGGGCGCGCCCTGGTGCGGGCAGCGATTGCGGATCGCGTAGAACTCGCCGTCCACGTTGAAGATGCCAATGGAGCGCCCGGCCACGCGGACAATCTTGCGACTGCCGGGCGGGACTTCGTCCGCCCGGCCAATGAGAAACTTCACGGGGTGTCAGAGCCCGTACAGCTTGCGCCCGTTGTCGGCGTAGATCTTATTCCTGACCTCCTCCGGCAGGATGTTGGGCACGGCAAAGTCGGGGTCGTCGCTGTCCCAGTGCGGATAGTCGCTGGCGAAGATAAGGTGGCCGACCATGTCGCCGAGTTGGTCCATGAGCTGGAGGAATTGCGCCGGCTTGTGCGGCTCCTCGATAGGCTGTGTGGTTAGATACACGTGCTCGCGGACGTACTCCGACGGCAGCCGCTTCAGGTAGGGAGCCTCGCCCTTGAGCAGCGACCAGGCTGCATCCATGCGCCACATGAGCGACGGGATCCAGCCGAAGCCGTTTTCGACCGAGACCAGCTTCAAGGTGGGGAAGCGCTCGAACACGCCTTCGGTGACCATGCTCACGATGTTTGCCTGCATGGCCTGCGCCGGCCCGATGTGCTCCTCGACATAGAAGGACGGCCAGCCGGCGGCAGTTAGTGGGTTCCCGTACGAGCCGAAGGCATGCGACATGATGTGCAGCCCGTGCTTGGCTGCGGCCTTGTAGATCGGCCAATACTTGCGGCGGCCCATCGGCTCCTGGGGACGGCCCGAGAACTGGACCTGCACGAAGCGCTTGTCATGGGCAACGCGCTCAATCTCGTCCACTGCCGCGGACGGATCCTCGATCGAGACGGCAATGGAGGCGCGCAGGCGCGGCTCAGGATCGAGCCACTCGGCGACCTGCCAGTCGTTGACGGCGCTGGCGAGCGCCGCGCCGAGGTCGAGGTTCAGTTGCCGAGGCGCGGGATTGAGCGGGATGCACATCGCGTGGGCGACGTTGTACGGGTCGAGATAGTCCTTGGCGGAATGGCCGACCTCGGAGCCGCTGACGCGCCCTGACGGCGGGCGGGCGTCCTCGCGGTGATCCATGAAGCGCGGATAGTAGGAACCCTTCGGGCCGCGCAGGCCGTGCGTCTCGATGTGCTCCTGCCAGCGCCGGGCGAGGTAGGGGTACAGGTCTTTGATTGTGTTCAGCTCATTGTGGAAGTCGCCGTCGACGAGCGCGGGCCGGGCACGGAGTCGGGCCTCTGAACGGGTCTGGGTCAGCACCATTGTCGCAGTCTCCTGTCCCTGGTCATAACCGATATAGCGCGCGCGCATTGTCGCTACGGACCTTGCGCGCCAGAGCGTCCGGCAGGTGTCGAATGAGAAGCTCTTCTGGGTCGGCCGCATGGACGCGCGGATAGTGGCTGGCGTACATAAGCATGTCGTCGGAGCCGAGCTGGTCGACGACGTCGAGCAGCTGGCGTGGATCGGCCGGCCCATCGAGCGGCTGTACAGTCAGCTTGACGTGCTCGCGGATGTACTCCGAGGGAGCGCGTTTGACCCACGGCACGAGGCGGCGCAAGTTCTTCCACTCCTTGTCGAAGCGCCACATGTGCGGCGGTAGCCAGGTGAAGCCAGCCTCGACGAGGGCCACGCGAACCCTCGGGAACTGGTCGAACACACCCTCGCACACGACGCTCGTTAACTGGCTGGCGAAGGTGAGCGCGGCGCCGACGTACTCTTCATAGAAGTAGGACGGCCAACCTGACGGCGTCGGCGGATTGCCGGGTATGCCCCCGAACTGGATGCCGGCGACGAGGTTGTGGCGCTCGATTGCCTCCCAGACCGGGTGGTAGAGGCGGCTGCCCAGCGGGTGCTGCGTCTGCACGGGCAGCGCCACCTGGACGAAGCCGGGGTGATCAGCGACGCGGTCGATCTCGCGCGCGGCGAGTGCCGGCAGCTGGATGGGCACGACAATCGACGCCCGCAAGCGCGGCTCTTTGTCGAGCCATTCGGCGATCTGCCAATCGTTGAAGGCGCTGGCGAAGGCGATCGCCGCGTCGGGGTTGTGCAGGCTGTCGACGGGGTACGGCGAACACAGGACGGCGGCGTCGACCTGGCCCGCGCCGAGGACCTGTTCCCGCACAAGCTCCAGGCTTGAACCCGCGGCTGGTGCGTCGGGGAGATTGGCACCTGGCCGAGCAGTCACGGGAGGCTCGCCTGGTGGCGCAGCTGGGCGACTCCCCTCCCGCGCCGCGATCGGCGACGTGGGTGGGTAGTAGAACTCGGTCGGACCCTTGAAAAGCGTGTTCTGTACGTGCTCGACCCAGTACGGGGGGAGATACGGGAACAGCGCTCTCGTCGCGGGCACCTCGTTGTGGACCGCGGCGTCGATTCTTGCCTGTCCGACGCCGTTGCTGGTCGAGCTGCTGGCGAGCAACGCGTTGATCATCGGGCCTCCCGTTTCACTGGCTCTAGATTCAGTCACTCGACCTCGTGCGGCCTCAACTCGACGTCGAGCGCGCCCGGGCAATTGTCCCACTCGGACAACAGCGTACGGCGAGTGATTATGATACCCCTCCTTTGGGATTTGCAGAGCCCGCGACCTGAAGGTCGCGGGCTCTGAGCATGTCGGCATCGATGGCGTCGCTGTACCTCTACTCCGCCCACTTCACAGTCAATCTCAACCGTAGTGGTGCGCCCACTCCGAAGCAAGTGGACAACCGTGTAGGCCCCGCCCACCTCCGGGTTGTCGGAGTCGACGAGACTGAAACCGCCGCCACCCGGCTTCCCTGTGGCGATGGTAGCGCCAGAGGCGGGGATCAGCCCTGCGACGGGGCTGGAGCGAGCTGATGGCCCGCATTAGACTGTCGGCATGTCGTCAGCCGCCGCTTTGCCCCGGACGGGGGTTGATCTCTTGATCCGGCGGGCTCGCACGCCGCGCGGCGGCGAGCTACGGGACATCGCCACCCGCGACGGACGAATCATCGCGCTCGACACCTATGCACCTGGCGAGCCGAGGGAGGCGGCGGTAGTCCTTGACGTTGACGGCGCCCTGGTCACGTCGGCACTGGTGGAGGCACATATCCACCTCGATGCAGTGCTGACGGTCGGACAGCCGCGCTTCAACCAGACGGGCTCGCTCTTTGAGGGGATCGCCATCTGGGCGGTACGCGTGCGGAACATGACGGTCGACGACGTCAAGAGGCGCGTCCGGACTGTCCTGCGCTGGCAGCTCAGCCACGGCGTCTTATTCGTGCGCAGCCATGTGGACGTGTGCGACCCCAAACTCACCGCCTTGCGAGCGCTGCTCGAGTTGCGAGAAGAGGTTGCGGGGCAAATCACGCTCCAGCTGGTCGCGTTTCCCCAGCAAGGAATCGCCTCGTTCCCGGACGGCGAGGCGCTTATGCGTCGCGCTGTGGCGCTGGGTGTGGAGGCCGTGGGAGCAAGCCCGCACTTTGAGCTGACACGCGAGTACGGCGAGCACTCTGTGAAATTCGCGATGGCGTTGGCAGCGGAGCACGGGCAACTGGTGGACATCCACTGTGACGAGACCGATGACGAGCAGTCGCGCTTCCTAGAGGTGCTGGCCGCGGAGACGATCCGCCTCGGTCTCGAGGGACGGGTGACCGCTAGCCACGCCACAGCTATGCACTCCTACAACAATGCGTATGCATATCGACTCATCAACAACGTGCGCCGGGCTCGCCTGCACTTGGTGACCAACCCGCTCGACAACGCGGTCCTGCAGGGCCGATTCGACGGGTACCCTATCCGGCGCGGCACACCATTACCTGGGATGGTCGCGAGGAGGCCGTGAACTACCGCTAACAGCCACTTTGACGTGGGGCCCAACGCGGCGCAGTTCGTGTAGCTTCAGGTTTGCGCGACGCGGCGCGACTGTCATCAGACTTCACTGTGTCCCGCGCTCCGGCCGGCGTGGCGAGAACCGCGCATCTCCTTCCCCCCCGCAGATAAGTCGTAGTTGATAAACTCGCCGGCGCTGCCCCAGTCCTGGCCCATTAACGGAAGGGCGGCTCGGCGCGCAGTCGCGTCTGTGCAGCGAAGACGGCCTGCTCGCTCTGGTTGCGCGCCCGAGAGACGCGTTGTTATGATGCCGTCCGTCATTCGTTGGCATGTACCCACGCGCGGGGGGGGGGGCGGGGTGAGGGGAGGCGTAATGCGCCGATGGTATTTGCCGGTCCTTGGCACTGGTGTCCTGAGCGCGTTGCTGGTCGTGGCGGCCTGCTCGTCGGGCACCCCACCGGCCGCGCCGACGCAGCCGCTGGCCGCGCAGCCCACGCAGGCGGGTGCCTCGGCCACGCAGCCCACGTCCGGCACGCCTGCCGCCGCAACTGGCAACCCCGGGACGGCCACCAAGCTGACCTTCATCGGCGTCCAGGACCCCGATCAACAGGCCGCGCTGAGCGCAGTCCTGGCCGAGTACCGGAAGCAGCACCCGGATATCGACGTCGACTTCCAGCTGCTGCCGTTCGCCCAGCTTTTCCCGAAGATCCAGGCCGACACTGCCGCCAAGGCGCCCACTGACATCATTCTGGCTGACGGCCCGAACGTCTGGAACTTCGCCTACAACGGCGTCATCGCCCCGATGGACAACTGGTTCGATAAGGCGACGATCGATCAGAACTGGACGCCGACCTCACTCAAGACCTCTTACTACCGAGACAAGTTCTTCGCCCCGCCCCAGATGGAGTCATGCTCGGTCATGTGGTTCAACAAGGACATGACCGACAAGGTGGGTATCAAGCCGCCGGCGGATCTGGCCCAGAGCTGGACTACTGACGAGGCGCTGGCTGCCTGGCAAAAGGTAAACAACCCGCCCCAGACGTACGGCGTCCGCTGGGGTCAGGGTAGCGACCCGGGCCAGGACTACGAGGCCGGCATCCTTCGTCGCGAAGCCGGGAAGAAGGAGAGCCCGGCCTACAAAGGCATCGCCGACGACTTCCTGAAGATCAGCGGCTACTTCGATGACCCGGCCGCGGTGCGCGGCCATACCTTCTTTCACGATCTGTACCAGACACACAAGGTCAGCGCGGTCGAGGGCCTGCCCGATGCCTGGGTGAATCAGCGGGCCGCGTTCTATATCTCCCCTGACAACGCAGTGGGCACCTACCAGCGGCTCAAGGCGACCTTTCAGTACGGGGCGACGGGTATCCCTTATTTCAAGGACGGCGCCCAGGTCTGCCATACCGACAGTTGGCACTACGCGCTCGGTGCCTACAGTCAGCACAAAGAGCAAGCGGCCGACTTCATCAAGTTCCTTTCCGGACCGGTCGGGTCGAAGATCTTCTACGACCGATTCGGCCAGCTCCCTGCCAACGTGCAGCTGCTGAACACCCTCCCAGACTACCAGCAGAACCCGCGCAAGCTGGTCGCCGAGCAGTTCAAGGCGGCCGGAGTGCCGCGCATCACAACCGTCGGTTTCACCGAGTACAACAGCTTGATGATCGAGTTCGTCGGCAACCTGGTGGCCGGCCAGGATCTCAACATCCAGCAGCTCGCTACGACCCTCGCCAAGAGAGCCGACTCGCTGACCGCGAAATACAAGGACTGGCAGACGAAGCCCCTGCCGTCGTAGCCTTCAACGATGGTTGCCCGAGTAGTTGATGAGCTCGTCAACGGAGGTGGGCCAACGTCGGCCCGTATCTGCGCATCGACTCATGCCTGAAGAATGCGGATGAGCGCCACTTCCACGGTGCGCAGCGCCGTCCTGGCGCCCGGTGGCGTGCTCACGCTCCAGCGCCGACGCTACCTGTTTGCCTTCCTTTTCGTCTTGCCGGCCCTGGTCAATTTTGCCGTCTTTCGCTACATCCCGATCCTGCTAGCCGGTCAGGCCAGCCTGTACGACTACAGCCTGCTCGGCGGATTCGGTGCCTTCACTGGGCTAAAGAACTACGAACGCGCGCTGACGGACGACCTCTTCTGGACGTCGATCGGCGTGTCGCTGAAGTACGCCCTATTGAAAGTGCCGCTCCAGGTCATCCTGGCACTGCTGCTGGCGATGTTCGTGTCGCGCGCGGTACGCGGCATGGGCTTCATGCGCACGACAGTCTTTTTTCCGGTCGTCACCTCGCTCGTCGTCGGCGCGATGGTCTGGTCGATGATGTACAACAAGGACCTCGGCCTGATCCAGAGCATCATCGGAATCTTCGGGTTTGGCCATATCGGGTTCCTGAGCAGTCCGATCCTCGCGCTGCCATCGATCGTCGTCATGATGGTCTGGAAGGAGGTCGGTTTCAGCATGATCATCTTCGTGGCGGGCCTGCAGGCCATACCGGAAATGTTCTATGACGCTGCCGCCATCGACGGCGCCGGCCCCTTCCAACGGTTCCTGCACATCACGCTGCCACTGCTGAGCCCCGTGACCCTGTTCGTCGTCGTCACCCAGACGATCTCGGCCATGCAGGTGTTCGTGCCGATCTTCGTGATGACCCAGGGCGGCCCTTTCTACGCAACGAATGCGATCGTCTACTACATCTATCAGAACGGATTCCAATACGACGATATGGGGTACGCCAGCGCCATGTCGTTCTTTGTGTTGGTGCTACTTGTTGCGATCAGCTACTTCCAATTCAAAGCGCTAAAGGGCAACGTGGAGTACTAGGACTGTGAGCACCGAAGTAGTGAGCACCGGGGTTGTGACCAGGAGGGCCGTCGTGGTCCCGGTCGGCAAGCGCCGCCGCACGCTGACTTTCAGACGCCTTGGCGACCAGGTCGCCCGCTACACGCTGTACGCGGTCATCGCGTTCGTCTTCTTGTTGCCGTTCGTCTGGATGTTCCTCGGCTCCGTCCGTCGTGAGAGCGAGATCCAAGGCTACATGTTCCCGTTCAGCTGGCACACGATCGTGCCGGTCGAGTGGTCGCTCCAGAGCTTCCTCGACATCTACGGACTCTCGCCGGAGGGCGCGGCGGGCGGCCTGAGGTTCCAGCTCGGCTTGAAGAACTCCGCCATCATCGCCGTCTGCGTGGTGGCCTCGTCGATGGTGTTCAACACGATGGCGGCCTACTTCTTCGCGCGCCTGCCATTCCCGGGCAAGCGATACCTGACGGCCTTTGTCCTGGCGACCTTCCTCCTCCCGTTCGAGGTCACCGTGGTGCCGCTCTACCTGATCGTCAGCAACCTGGGGCTGCGCAACACGTATGGGGCGATGATCCTGCCCTTCTACGCCAGCCCGTTCATCGTATTCATGCTGACTCAGTTCCTCGCCTCGATCCCGATCGAGCTCGACGAGGCCGCGCTGGTCGATGGCGCCAATTACTGGCAGATCCTCTGGAGAATTATCTTCCCAAACGCGCTGCCAGCGATTACCACCGCCGCGCTGATCGAGTTCCAGTTTATCTGGAACCTGTTCTACTGGCCGCTGATCGCGACGAGCTCGCTCGACCTTCAGGTTATTCAGGTTATGATCGCCAGCCAGACCACAGACCGCGCGATCTACTGGGGGCGAACGTTCGCCGGGCTCGTCTCGGCCACCTTACCCGTGGTGATCCTCTTCCTGTTCGGGCAGCGCTACTACCTCAGAGGCGCCGTGTTGTCGGGGATGAAGTAGGCCCTCCATGTCCGAGCGCCCACCCACTCGCGTCGTCATCGATTGTGACACGGGTGTCGATGACACCATGGCGATCTTCTACGCGTTGCTCGCGCCCGAGGTCGAGCTCCTCGCGCTGACGTGCGTTTGGGGCAACGTCGCGGTCCAGACTGCCACGCAGAACACACTCCGCCTGCTCGAGATGATGAACCGCCCGACGATCCCGGTTGCGATGGGCGCGCCCAAGCCGCTGATCGGGCCAATCTGGGAGTTCGGCCACGGCGTCCACGGCGCCGACGGGCAGGGAAACGTCAACCTGCCGCCCCCGAGGCTGACGCCCGTCGCCGAGTCGGCCGCCGAGCTGATCATCCGCCTGGCCCACGAGCACCCGGGCGACCTGACGCTCGTCCCAACCGGGCCGTTGACGAACGTGGCGACGGCCGTATTGATGGACCCCGAGATAGCGCGGCTGTACAAGCAGGTCGTCCTAATGGGCGGGGCGTTCCTGGTCAAGGGGAACGCCGCTCGCTGGGGCGAGGCGAACATCTGGCACGATCCCGAGGCCGCTCAGATCGTCTTCGACGCCGGCTGGCCAGTCACCGCGGTCGGACTCGACGTGACGGACAAGACACTGCTGAGCCAAGCCTTGCTCGATCGCTTGCGCGACAGCGGGACGACCGCTGGCGTCCATATCCACCGGATCACGGGCGACTACGTGGACCGCTACTCGGCCAGGACGGGTCGGCGCGAGTGCACCATGCACGATGCGCTCGCGCTCGGCATCGTGGTCGACCCATCGTTGGTACGCACGGCGCCGAAGATACGGGTCGACGTCGAGCTGACCGGCACCCACACGCGCGGAATGACCGTCGGGGACTTCCGTTCCTGGGTGTCCTCCGACAACGCGAATGTCATCGTCGTGCTCGAAGTCGAGGGCCAGCGCTTCATCGACCGCTGGATGGACGTCCTCACGCGCGCATGAGCGGCGAGCCACCATTCGTGGTTCGTGCGCGTGGGCTCGTAAAGCGGTACGGGGCCGTCGAAGCTGTTCGGGGCGTCGACCTGGCGGTCCGGCGTGGCGAGATCTACGGCTTCCTCGGCCCGAATGGCGCCGGCAAGACGACGACCCTGCTGATGCTGCTCGGCATCGAGCAGCCGACCGCCGGGGCGATTGAGGTGTTCGGCCGCGCCGGGCCGATCGACCCCTTCCGTGACAAGCTCCAGATCGGCGTCGTCGGCGAGCAGCAGTACCTGTACGACGACCTCAGCGCGTGGGAATATCTGCTGTTCTTCGGACGGCTCTACCGGGTGGCACGTCCGGAGCCCCGTGCCCGGGAGTTGCTCGAGCGGCTGGAATTGGACGAGTTTCGCCGGCTGCGTGCGCGTGACTTCTCGCACGGGATGCAGCAGAAGCTTCGGCTCGCCCTGGCGCTGCTCCACGCGCCCGATCTGCTCATCCTGGACGAGCCGGCCTCAGGCCTCGACCCGCGCGGCATCCGCCAGGTGCGCGAGATCCTGGCCGAGGAGAACGCCCGCGGTGCGACCATTCTGTTGTCCTCTCATATCCTCAGTGAGGTTGAACGCATCGCCCACCGGGTCGGCATCCTCGCTGGAGGGCGCCTCGTCGCCGAGGACGACGTGGCGCAACTGGCCGCGACACTCGAGCCAGACGCTCTGATCGAGATCGACGTCGAGCAGCTCCGGTCAGATGTGGTGGAGTCGCTCCGCGAGCAGCCGTTCGTCCGCGCGGTCGAGCTCGGAAGCAACGGCCATGGACCCGACCACGGGGTGCTGCGGGTTCGCGTCGCCGCGGACGCCGATTACCGCCGCACCGTATCGGCGGTCGTGGGCCAGCACGGCGGGTTGATCACCGACATGCGGCAGCAACGGCTGAGTCTCGAGGATGCATTCGTCCGCCTGACGAGTGAGTCGTTCCAGGCCGCAGACCAGAACGCGGAGGCATTCCGTCTCCGTCCTCCGCTCCCGAGCACTGGAGTCGAGACGGAGGACCGGAGCCTCCCCAGCGCGCGTCAGCGCCTCTGGGCTGCGCTTACGTCTTCCTGGTCGGACCGTTGGCGGACAATTGCCGTGCTCAGTCGGCGCGAGCTCCTCGGCGTGTTGTACGGCCCGGGTCCGTACGTCGTGCTGGCACTCGGCGCGTTGGCGGTGCTGCCGGTCGTCGCCGGCTACATCGACGCCGTAGAGCGCAGCCGGATTCTCGTGCTGGCAGATGCCTTCACGCTACCGTTCTTCGTTGCCGCGACGCTCGCCGCGCTGTTCCTCGCGCTCGCTGCCATCGCTACCACCTCCCGCGAGCGGGACCAGGGCACGCTCGAGGTCCTGTTCTACGGCCCGGTCGATGCTGTCTCGTACATCGTCTCCAAGCACCTGGCGCTGGCCCTCGCCTACCTGTCCATGAGCCTGGTCCTGGCTGGGCTCTTCCTAGCCTACGCCGAGATGACGGGCCTGCGCCTGCCGAGCGCGTTCCCCCTGGAGCTCCTACTGTCGGTTTTTACGGCGACGGCGGTCACGGCACTCGGCATTTGCATCTCGACGGTCGTACGGAGCGTCCGGGCCGGCATCGCCCTGCTCGCGGCGGTGGTGGGCCTGTTCCTCGCGATCCGGTTCGGTAGCGCACTGCTCAGCGAGGTGCAGGTCGCGAACAACTTCACCCCGTTTCTCTTCCTGCGCGACCTGGCGGTAAGCCTCGAGGTGGTGGCAGACTACGTCTCTCCGTTCAGTGTCTTCCAGAGTGGTGTTGAAGCCGCAGTCCGGGCGGACGGCGGCTCGTACCTGTTGGCGATCCTCTTGTCGTGCCTCCAGTCTGCGGCTCTGCTAGCCGCGTCGGTGCGACTGCTCGGATGGCGGGGCGTGCGACGATGAGCCCGGCTGAACGTGTTCGCGCTGACTTCCACCCATCCATCCCTAGCAGGCGCTATGGACTCGCAGCAGCCTTGAGCGCTTCGCTACTGTTCGCGGTGCTCCTGACCGCGCCGGCCCTCGCCCAGGTGCCGGAGAAGCAGCAGCGCTTTGTGTACGGCCTCAACGTCTTCGACGGGACCGAGTACACCACCGGCTTCGTGCCGCCCGCAGTGGACACCGTCTACGCGCTCGCCGACGAGGATACCGTCCTCGACCCGAAGATGACCGAGGTGTATTTTTGGCCGATCACGAACGAATTTCGCGCCGACTTTACCGCGTTGAACGAACTTGTTCCGGGCCAGCTCCAGGTGTCGCAGGGTGCGCGGGTCGTCGAGTCGCTCGATCTGACCGACTACGTGCTCCAGTTCGACCCCGCGACCGGTATGGGCGCCGGTCGCGTGTTCCTCGGCCACGAGGCGCAGCTGGGCTGGGAGCACTTCCAGGCTGAGCGGGCCGCCTACCTCGAGCGCCTGCGCGCGCACAGCGACGCGGTGGCTGCATACAGCCAACAGCTTGACGACGCGCGCAGCAAGGCCGGCTCGGACGAAGAAGCCGCGGCACCTCATCCGCCCACCGACCCGGCTCCGATGACCCTGTACAGCTCAGAGATTGGGCACGGCTTCGCCCTCCACCTACCGGCCGGTGAATATCGGATCGAGCTGCGCGATACCACCGGTCAAGTCGTTGCGGACAGCGCGAAGCGGCTGGTGGTGGTAGCGCCACGTCGCCAGGGCGTTGGCTATGACGTCGTACCTCAGGAGCGATGGACCTATCCACAGCAGGCCAGCGGTCCGATCGACATCATCTATATGGTGCCGGGGGGCGTGGCCTACCTGGAGCCATCCGCCGAACAGGAGCTGAACGCGTTGGCGTACGCCCGCTTGAAGGACCCCCAGAGCCTCGCGGGGACCGCGAATCGCTGGCAGTGGGTGCAGGTCGGGCCGTTGAGCGCGGCCACGCTTGTCGTCGCGGATGGCGAGCACGAGCAGCGCCTTCAGACCGAGCAGTTCTCCGTCGAGCAGGTGCCCGGCGCGAAGCTTGGCTACCGGGTCGTGCCATCTGGATCACGGGGCGGCGACTCGGGCCCGGCGCGCGCACCAGATATCACGGCGTTCCAAGTGCAGGCCCCGGCCGGACGCCGCACGCTGAGCCTCCGGCTCATCGACGGCGACGGTCACGAGCTGGCGGGTAGCCAGCGCGAGCTGGCCGTCATTTCGGGCGTCCCCGGCTGGCAGCTCGCCTTGCCCGTCCTTGTGCCGCTCGCGATGGGCCTGAGTGTGATCCTCTGGCGGCGCGAGCAGGTCGAGCGAGCGCGCTCGCTGCCACCTGAGCAGCGCCAACGACTGGTCTAGACCGCTTCGGGAGGTGTCTCACGAGCATGCAGAAGTCTCCTACGCCGATCATCATCGATACCGACCCCGGCCACGACGATGCCCTGGCGCTGCTACTCGCCGCGCGAGCTCCGGAGCTGCGGCTATTGGCCGTGACCTCAGTGGCGGGCAACCAGACCCTCGACAAGACGACCCTCAACGCGCGCCGGATCCTGACCATCGGCGACATCCGCGACGTTCCGCTCGGGGCCGGCATGAGCCGCCCGCTCGTGCGCCCGCTGCGCACCGCGCCCTACGCGCACGGCGAGAGCGGGCTCGACGGGTACGACTTCGGACCACCCCAGATCGACGTGACCCCGGAGCACGCGGTCGACCTGATCATCCGCACCGTGACCGAGTCGCCCGAGCCGGTCACGTTGGTACCGATCGGGCCGCTCACGAACATTGCCATGGCGTTCCTGCGCGCGCCAGCTATCACCGAGAACATCACCCGCATCGTCCTGATGGGCGGCGCGGCGCATCTGGGCAACGTCACGCCCGCCGCGGAGTTCAACGTCTACGTGGATCCGGAGGCCGCCCAGATCGTGTTCGAGGCCGGTGTGCCGATCACGATGGTCGGTCTGGATGCGACACACCGGGCGCGCATCCGTCCGCAGGAGCGCGAGCAAATCCGGGCGCTCGGGACACCTGTTGGGGAGGCGCTCGCGTCGCTCCTGGACTGGTATAGCGCGACCTCGACGCGGCGGGCCCCCGCCGAAGGGCCGCCGATCCACGACGCTCTAGCCGTCGCGGCCCTGATCCGTCCGGACCTCCTCGAGACGAAGCACGTCAACGTGGTCGTCGAGACGGTCGGCGCCTACACCGCCGGCAGGACCGTCTGCGATATCTGGGACGCCACCGGCCGTCCACCAAACGCCGACGTAGCGCTTGGTGTCAACCGCGACGCCTTCATCGAGCTGCTTATCGCAGGACTAGCCCGGTACTGAGCGGCAACGGGCGACTACCGGGCACTGTTGTGCGGCGCCCGGTACCGGCTGCCCATGGTCGGACGCCCGGCCGGTCAGCGATACCGCTTACGTGCCCGGGCGGTAGACCAGTGCCTCCTTGATCGCCACGTCGGGTGGCAGTGAGGCGATCTGCACAACAGCCGTGGCCACGTCGTTTCCTTGAAGCATCCCTGACGGGTTCCATTGCCCGCTCAGCCTGCGGGGATCATTCTCCCAGAAGGTGGTGTCCATCCCACCGGGGAAGATCGTCGATACACGGATGCCCTGGGTCCCGAGCTCGAGGGCCAGGCAGCTCCCGATCCCGCGCACGGCCCATTTACTGGGCGAGTAGACGGATTCGTGGAGGATGCCGCGCTCGGCAGCGATCGAGGCGATGTTGATGATATGGCCACTCTTGCGCGGCAGCATGGCCTTGGCGGCCTCCCGGCAGACCAAGTAAAGCCCACGCACATTGACATTGAAGACGCGGTCGAACTCTTCTATCGGCGTTTCCGTGATCGGGCCTTTCCAGTACACGCCGGCGCTATTCACAACCGTGTCCAGCTGGCCGTATTTCGATACCGTCTCCTGGATCGCCCCGACGACCTGCTCCTCTTGGGTGATGTCGCTGCGCATCGCGAGACAGTCGCCGCCCGTCCTGGCCACATCGGCGCGGGTGGTCTCCAGTCGCTCGGCATGCGTGTCGATGATCGCGACCCTCGCGCCGAGCTCGCCGGACTGAAGGGCGATCTCCCGGCCGAGACCGCTTCCGCCGCCCGTAATGAGGATAACGCGTCCATTGAGCCAGTTCATGGCACCGTCCCTCCCTTCGTCCGTCGACGCGATCGAGCGCGACGCGATCGAGCCCCTGGGATCGTAGCACGTCCCTGGGCCGGCCCCGTGCTGGCGCGCCTTTCTCCACCCGGGGCGCGCCAGCCGAGGTGGGCTTCGGCCCTGCCGCGTTCGTGACTATGATCGGCGTTCAGCGCTTCCAGTACACCGACGCACAGGGCGAGTTGGGACATCCGCTACCGTTGTTAGAAGACGATCACCGACCGGCTGACTTCACCTGCCTTCATCGCGGGGAAGGCCTCGTTTATGTCCTCCAGCTGAATGCGCTTAGTAATCATCTCGTCCAGCCTCAGACGGCCTTGCCTGTAAAAGTCGATGTACTTCGGCATATCTATTTTGAAGCGATTCGAGCCCATCATGCTGCCCGGGATCTTTCTCTCACTCAGGAAACTGCTGCCTTCCAATTCCACCTTCTGGCCAACCGGGATCATCCCGATCACCGTAGCCGTGCCGCCCGGCCGCAAGCACGCGAAGCACTGCTCGGCCGCCGTTTTCAGTCCGATCGCTTCATAAGGAATAGTCGACGCCGCCGCCAGTCAACGCGACGATATGTTCGACGGGGTCGACGGTCCCAGCGTTGACAGCGTCTGTGGCGCCCAGTTCGCACGCCGTTGCCAATTTGTGCTCGTGGACGTCGACGGCGACGATCATGCGAGCGCCGGCAATGCGCGCACCCTGGATGGCCGATAACCCAACACCGCCGCAGCCAAACACTGCGACTGTGGACCCGGGTTCGATGCGGGCGGTATTCAGTACGGCGCCTATCCCCGTCGTGACGCCACAGCCGATGAGTGCGCCACGATACACCCCCGCTCGGCCAACATAGCGAATCGTAGCGCGAGCGGAAACGGCGGTGACGTGGACGGTCCATCCACCGGGCGCCAGGGCGCGATAGCGCCCTGATCGTCTCGGCCGTCGCTCTACTCAATCGCTCTGACTGAGCCACGCCCGAGCGCGGCCATCCACGTCGCCAAAGGGAACAAACTCTGCTTCTGTCAGCCCGCGGGGCTTCCATTCCACCATGCCGCGGGCCAGGCTCTTCGGCCCGACCGCTATCCGCAGCGGTACGCCGATCAGGTCGGCATCCTTGAGCTTGACCCCGGGCCGCTCCTCGCGGTCGTCGTACAGCACCCCCAGTCCAATCGCGGCGACGGTCGCGGCAACCCCCTCAGCTGCTGCCATCACCTCCGGATCGCGCCCCAGTGGAACTACTGTCACGTCGTAGGGCGCGATGCTGCGCGGCCACACGATCCCGTCGGCGTCGTGGTGGGCTTCCACGGCGGCCGCCATGATCCGTCCGATGCCGATGCCGTAGCTGCCCATCACCAGTGGGGCGGCGCTGCCGTCCTCGAGCAGGACGGTTGCCCCGAGGGCGGTCGAATACCGCGTGCCGAGCTGGAAAATGTGCCCCACCTCCAGCGCGCGGCCGACCTCCAACGTGCCGCCGTCGCACCGCGGGCACGCCTCACCCGCAGCCACGATCCGAAGGTCGGCGAGCCGAGCCCCGTGGGCGAGGACGTCGCGGGGCACGTCGACGCCGCGCAGGTGGAACCCGTCCTCGTTGGCCCCGGTGACCATGCCCGCTCGGCCATCGAGCGCCAGATCGACGACGACCGGCGCACGCTGCGCTCCAACGGCACCGAGAGAGCCCGCATGGGCGCCCATGAGCGGCACGATCTCCGCGGCGTGAGCGGGGCGCACGTGTGTCGCGGTGAGCGCCGTCTGGAGCTTCGCCTCGTTGACTGCGTGGTCGCCCCGGACGACCGCGATCACCGGGGCGCCATCCGCGACGTAGACCAGCGTCTTGAGCTGACGAGTGGGGTGGACGCCGTACGATGGCTGGGCCAGGGCGTCGATGGTGACCACACCGGGCGTGGCGAAGCGTTCGGGCGCAGTACGCAGCATCTCATCTGGATCGACCACACGATCCACCCGAGACACCGCTGCCTCCAGGTTCGCGGCGTGCTGGCACGTAGCCGATGAGCAGACCGCTATCTGGTCCTCGCCCCAGTCGGTGCGCACGACGAACTCCTGGGACGTCCACCCGCCCATCGCGCCCGAATGCGCTTCGACGGCCACTGCGTCCAGACCACACCGGCGGAAGATGCGCTCGTAGGCACCGCGATGGGCGCCGTAGGCCTGCTCCAGACCCGCGGCGTCGACGGCGAACGAGTACGCGTCCTTCATCAGGAACTCTCGGACCCGCAGCAAGCCGGCCCGCGGCCGCGCCTCGTCGCGGAACTTCGTCTGGATCTGGTACCAGATCTGGGGCAGCTGGCGGTAGCTCCGCAGCTCGTCGCGGGCGAGCGCCGTGATTGCTTCTTCGTGGGTGATGCCGAGGCACAGGTCGCTCCCCTTGCGGTCGCGCAGCCGGAACATCACCGCGGCGACATCGGGATCGTCCCACCGACCGCTCTGGCGCCAGAGCTCGGCCGGCTGCAGCGCGGGCAGGAGCAGCTCCTGGCCGCCGATGGCGTTCATCTCGTCGCGAACGATAGCCTCGATTTTCCGGAGCGTGCGCCAGCCGAGCGGCAGGTAGCTGTAGACGCCGCTGGCGAGCTGGCGGATGCAGCCGGCTCGGACCAGCAGCTGGTGAGACGGAGCCAGCGCGTCAGAGGGCGCCTGTTTGAGCGTCGGGACAAAGAGCTGGCTGTAGCGAGCCACACTGGTGGTCATGGAGTCCTCGGCTGGGGAAGTGGGAGAACAGCTCGCCCCCAGCGGGACGTGCTGGGGGCGAGTGGCCGATGCGTGACAGAAGCGCCGAACGGTGGCGCGACGTGCTCAGGTCGGACCGCCCCCCACGAGGGGCGGGCGAGGGGCGGGTACCCGCGCCGACTCAGCCAGACCGATCACGCCCGAAGCGTACCATGGACGGTCATGCTCGGGCGGACGAGGTCAGCATGCCGCGTCGCCGCGCGCCTGTGGTCTGTCCTGTTTCGTCGCCTGTTTCCTGTTCAACGTTGACTCTGGTCCGCGGCTGTGACGCTCGGCCCGCCGAGCCCGTTCATCGTGCGGAAGGCAGCATGGCCGACTCCGCGACAGAGCAATGCAGCGATCGACCAGGTTTGGGCAGTACGCACTCGATCTGAGGCGCAGGTCCGGCGCGCTCGACGACGAGCTGCCCATCCTCACGCCGATGGCCGGCAACGGTGAACCGGCATTAGCCGCCGTGAGCCCCGCCTAGAGCGCCTGGCTGGGCTCACGCTGCGAGTCGGGCGATGTGGGGCAAGAAAGCAGGGATTGCCGCCGGGTGTGCGGCGTACTTTTGCGCGCGACTTGGCCTCCCTAGGAGGATCCGCCCGCTCGCGAGAATGCGGAGCGACATTTACGCAAAGCTCTGCCGCACACCCATTGCCGCCGAACGTCTTGACAGCCCGCGACGGCGGCAGTACTCTCGCCGATACGTTTGCGTAAACGTATCGCTCGGGGTATTGATGGCCACTACGCGCGACGTCGCACGTCGTGCGGGCGTCTCCGCCAGCACGGTCTCGCACGTGCTCAATGCAACCCGCTTCGTATCCGACGACCTCCGCCAGCGCGTTCGGCACGCGATGGACGAGCTCGGCTACGAGCCTAACGCTGTCGCGCGATCGCTCAAAGTCAACCGCTCCGCGACGGTGGGACTCCTCATCTCCGACATCAGCAACCCGTTTTTCACTGAGCTCGTGCGCAGCGTCGAGGACGTCGCCCAGGCCAACGGGTACACAGTCATTCTGTGCAACACCGACGAGAACCCCGCTAACGAAGAGACGTACCTGCGCGAGCTGCGCGCGCGGCGGGTGGACGGGCTGCTGGTCACGCCGACGAGCGGCCCGCACGACTACTTGGGTAAGCTGGCGCATACCAGGTTTCCGATCGTGTTTCTCGATCGGGACGCGGGCAGCTTGCCGGTGCCGACTGTGCTGTTGGACAACGAAGCAGCTGCCTACGCGGCCGTGCGCCACCTGCTCGGACTGGGCCACAGCCGTATCGAGGCCGTTGTCGGACGACCGCTGATCTCGACCACGACCGAGCGACTCGAGGGCTACCTCCGCGCGTTGGGTGACGCGGATGTTGCGGTTGACGAGCGCCTGATCGTCAACGGCTGGTCGCGGATCGACGGTGGTGCTGCGGCGACCGACACGCTGATGACCCTCGAGGAGCGGCCGACAGCGTTGTTTTCAGGCAACAACCTGATGACGATTGGGGCGCTCGGTGCACTGGAGGCGCACGGGCTGGTGGTGCCGGATGACGTCGCGCTGGTGGGTATCGACGATTTCCCGTGGGCGAGCGTGCTCCGGCCGCAGCTGACGACGGTGGCCCAGCCGACATACGAGCTGGGCAGCACGGCGGCTGAGCTCTTGCTTGGACTGATGCGCGGCACCGGCCAAGGGCACGCGCAGCGCGTGGTGCTGCCGGGTCGCCTGATCGTCCGCGAGTCGTGTGGCGCGCCGCTGAGGAGTACCCCCCTTCAGGCGTCGCGGACGGCAAGGCGGAGGTAGCCGTGTTGCCGAGGCTGGAGGAGGTTGCATGGCTACTCGGGACTGACGCGGGCGTGCGCCGCCCGCGAGAGGGAGGGTCTGAAGCACTCTGAGCAGGCGCTTGACGGACGCCGGCGAGTCAGCATGTCGTTGATCGATGCGTTTGCGCGAAGAGGATCCAGGGATGATCTGGATCGGCGAAAGGGAGAGAACGCTCATGTCGGATACGCGACCCACGCAGCACTTGGGGCGCCGCCGCTTTGTCACGCTGGCGCTGGGCGCCGGCGGCATCACTCTGCTGGCGGCGTGTGGCCCAGCACCTGCCAATAAGCCGTCAGGTGCCGCTGCGACGCAGCCCCCTTCGGGCGCGGGCACCACGCCTGCGGCCGCCGCGCCACCGAGCGCTTCCACCCAGGGCAGCCTGCGCATCGCCTTGTTCGGGTCGCTCCAGGATGCGAACCAGCGGGCGGCGATGATCCCAGGGTTCAACAAGCTCTATTCGAATGTCAAGGTCGAGTACGTGCCCATCCAGGGCACGGATTGGGAGGAGTTCTTCAGCAAGGTGCTGACGATGAAGGCGGCCAACAACGCCCCCGACATCACCTTGGTTGCCACCGAGGGCACGCAACTGTTTGCTGGTCAGGGTCTGGGGCTGCCGCTCGACGACTACGTCAAACGCGACCAGAAGGACATGACGCAGTACTTCTCTGACGTCCACCCCGCGTTGGTGGAGGCCATGATGTACGAGGGCAGCCTGTACGAGATGCCCACCGACTTCAACGTCCCCAACATGTACTTCAACACACAGGTCCTGCAGGCGGCCGGGCTGGACTACCCGTCAGCGGATTGGACCAAAGACACCTTCTACGACTACGCCACGAAGACGGCCAAGAAGGACAGCACCGGCCAGACCCAGGTCTTCGGCTACCAATGGGTCAACCGCCTGTGGGGTAGCTGGCTACCGTGGGTCTTCGTCAACGGCAGCAACCTGCTGACCGAAGAGCGCGCACCCGGCGGCGATTGGCTATGGCAGACGTTCTACAAGGATGACAAGGCAGCCGCCGGTCGGGGTGGCGGTTGGCGCTGGAACGCGCCCAAGGCCAACGACGCGGCCAACCTGGAAGCGCTCGACTTGATGGTGCAATTGGTCAAGGAAGGGGCGTCGGGACCGGTCGACCTGGGCGGCGGCTCGCAGCTCCAGGGCTTCTTCGGCGGCGGCAAACTCGCGATGACCCCAGCTGGCGGCTTCTGGGCTGGTGGCCTCCACGCGGCGGGCCTGGCTCCGGATGCCTTCGACGTCCAGTTCTTTCCAAAATGGAAGTCGCAGCGTCATCAGTTCGGGACGGGGGGCTACGTCATCATGAAGGACGCCCGCGACAAGGATCTGGCGTGGGAGTACCTCAAGTACATGACCAGCGTCGAGGCAATGACGATCTACCTGCACGACAACAACACTACCCCCAGCCGTCGATCGTTCATGACAGCCGAACGGTACGCTGCGACGGGTCCCAAGCATTGGCAGGTGTTCTACGACACGCTCGACAAGAATCCAGACACGGCTCCAATCCCGGCCCCGCCCGAGTCCAACCCCATGACCACCATCTTTACGAAGTACAGCGGCCTGGCAATGTCGCAGGCGATGACCCCTAAGGCTGCGCTCGACGGGATGCAGAAGGACCTCGAGGCGCTGTGGGCCAAGCGCAAGAAGTGACGTGTGTCGCGTAGGAGCTACTGATCATGAACACTTTGAGGGTGATCGCCGGGCCGGCACGGCCGGCCGGCCCCGTGGGCTGGCTTATGCAGGACAGCCTGGCCGGCATGGCCAGGCGAAGGGCACTGCTCGGCTATGTGTTCCTACTGCCCACGCTGCTGGGCATCCTGGTCTTCACGGCTGGACCTGTGATCGTCTCGCTCGGCCTGAGCCTGTTCGAGTGGAACGTCTTTGATGCCCCCACCTTCACGGCGCTGGACAACTACCAGCGCTTCTTTTCGGACGAGCGCATCCTGACCGGGTTCAGCAACACGGCCAAGATGGTCGCGCTGGCTGTATCCATCGAGATGGTCCTGGCGTTCGCGCTCGCACTCGGCGTGCAGCGCACCGTGCGCTCAGGGCTGCGCCTCTTCTTCCGGTCAGCCTATTTCCTGCCCCTGCTCACGTCCGCTGCCACGATCTCGATCGTGATGGCTTACATGTTCCATAGCCAGTTTGGCGTTATCAACTACTACCTCGGTGTGGTTGGCGTGCCGCGCATCCCGTGGCTCGAGCAGGCAGGGTGGGCTCTCATCAGTGTGGTGCTCGTCTACGTCTGGCACAGGTTGGGCTTCAGCTTCATCGTCTTCAGCGGTGGTCTCGGCAACCTGCCGAAGGAGGTGATGGAGGCAGCCGACGTAGACGGCGCGACGGGTTGGGCGCGCATCTGGTACGTCGTCCTGCCGATGCTCAGTCCGACCGTCCTCTTCGTCGCGGTCACTGCGATCATCAGCGGCCTGCAGATCTTCGACGAGCCGTTCGTCATGGTCAAAGGTGGCCCAGGCGACGCCACCCGCACCGTCGTCATGCTCATCTACGAGTCGGCTTTCAAGAACATCGAGCTGGGCTATGCCGCTGCCATAGCTGCGATGCTCTTCGTGGTCATCTTGCTGGTGACGGTCATTCAGTTCCGCATCAGCAAAGCGCTCGTCTTCTACCAGTAGGAAAGACTGATGCAAGCTACCCAGTATCAAGCGACCTACGCGCCACGCGCACACACCTGGAGCGAGTACCTGTCACACCGGGCCGGCGACTGGCTGCGCCTGGCGTTGCTGTTCTTGGCCAGCATCATCATTCTGGCGCCCGCGGTGTGGACCGTGTCCACGTCGCTGCGCACGCCGGCCGAGTCATTCAGCGTCCCACCCCAGTGGATTCCGCTGCGGCCGGACTTCACGAACTACGTCGAGGTCTTCAGGCGCGTCCCTTTCGCGAGCTATGTCTTTAACAGCTTCATCGTCACCGGCGCAGTCGTGCTCGGACAACTGCTGACCGCTTCATTAGCCGGCTACGCGTTCGCGCGGCTGGATTTCCCTTTTCGCGGCGCCTTGTTCTGGCTCGTCATGGCTACCGTCATGGTGCCGCTGCAAGCGACGATTATCCCCGTGTTCGTGCTCATCAGCTCGCTGGGCCTGGCCGATACGCTGGCATCCCTGATTTTACCGGCGCTGCCGACGGCCTTCGGGACCTTCTTGCTGCGCCAGTACTTCATGGCCATGCCCAACGACTATGAGGAGGCAGCCGTCATCGACGGTGCCAATCAATGGCAGGTCTTCTACCGCGTGTACCTACCCATGGCCACGCCCGGCCTGGCGATCCTCACGGTACTCGCCTTCAACAGCTACTGGAACGAGTTCTTCCGTCCGCTGATCTTCCTGTCGACGAACGAGAACTTCACTCTCCCGTTGGGCGTGGTGACACTGTTTGGCTACCTTGGTACGGGCAGCGTGTCGGTCGTCCTGGCTGGCGTCGTGCTATCGCTTCTTCCGGTGCTAGTCGTCTACACCATTGGCCAACGCTATCTCATCGAGGGTATCGCCATGGGCGGCCTGAAAGGCTAGTCGCGGATGGCCGACACCGCACTCACGCTGGCAAGCCGAGCGCTGCTGGCTGCCGATCCACACCGGCCGCAGTACCACTTCCTGCCACCATCCAACTGGATGAACGACCCGAATGGGCTGATCCAGTGGAAGGGCAACTACCACCTCTTCTATCAGTACAACCCACGCGCAGCAGTGTGGGGCTCCATCCACTGGGGCCACGCGATCAGCGACGACCTGGTCCACTGGCGCGACCTGCCCATCGCTCTGGCTCCGACGCCCGGCACGGCGGACGAGGACGGCGTCTTCTCGGGCTGCGCCTTCGAGGCCGACGGCGTACCCACGGTGCTGTATACCGGGGTGCGCGAGACCGACGACGGACCCCGCATCGAGCAGCCGTGCCTCGCGACGAGCACGGACGACGACCTGGTGACCTGGCGCAAGCATGCTGGCAATCCGGTCATCGTATCGCCGCCGGCCGGCCTCGACGTCCTGGGCTTTCGGGACCACTCAGTCTGGAAAGAGGGCGACTACTGGTACCAGGCGATCGGCTCGGGGGTCCGCGACGTCGGTGGAGCGGTCTTGGTGTATCGCTCGCGTGACTTGCGGGACTGGAAGTACGTCGGACCGCTGTGCGTTGGCGATGCGAAGCAGACCGGCGCTATGTGGGAATGCCCGGACTTCTTTCAACTGGGCGAACGGCACATGTTGCTGGTGTCGCCGATCCCGCTAGGCAAGACCATCTACTTCGCGGGTGACTATCGTGAGCACCGCTTCACGCCACTGCGCCGGGGGCTGGTCGACGAAGGCGGCTGTTTTTATGCCCCGCAGTCGTTTACTGATGCGCAGGGGCGGCGGATCATGTTCGGTTGGCTGCGCGAAGGGCGCGACGAGGCAGCACAGCTGGCCGCCGGGTGGGCCGGGGTTATGTCCCTGCCGCGCCTACTGCTGCCAAGACGTGATGGGCGACTGGGCCTGCAGCCAGCGCCCGAGCTGCACGCCTTGCGTGGGCAGCGGACATATCTGCGCGAGGTGTCTCTCGCGTCATCGTGGAATCTGGACGTGTCGGGTGCCGCCTTGGAAATCGTGGCTGAGATCGACGCAGGTACTGCGGCCCAGGTTGGTATCGCTGTGCGCCGCGCCCCGGATGGAGCCGAGCAGACTGTCATCAGCTATGACGCTGCGTCGCAGTCGTTGACCGTCGACCGCCAACGTTCGAGCCTCGATCCGGCCACACCGCGTGACACGCGAGAGGCAGGGCTCGAGCTCGGCCACGCTGAGCCGCTTCGCCTGCAGGTCTTCGTCGATCACTCGGTGATCGAGGTATTCGCCAATGGGCAGGTCTGCCTGACGAGCCGCGTCTACCCGACGCGGCCCGACAGCCTGGGTGTCGAGCTGTTCGCCTCCGGCGGATCGGCCCATGTGAACGAACTCGATGTGTGGGAGATGGCCTCAGTTTGGCCGAGCCCAGCATAAGGGGAGGCGAAATGGATCGAGCTCGGTCCCTACGACGATGACCGTCCGAGTCGGCGTGATCGGCGTGGGCTCTATCGGCCAGGAACACATTCGCAGGCTGACACGGGTGGTTTCCGGGGCTCAGGTCGCCGCGATGCTGCGCTACGCCGGTGCTCGCCCACGTCCATATCGCCGACAGCTCTAACCACCGGGCCTCGTCGGGTCCGAGATGGACCCCAGCCACTTGTTCTGGCAGGGCATCGACCCCCTTGCCGCGCTGGAACGGCTGGGCAGTCTGGTCTACAACGCCGCGGCGAAGGACACGCGCATCAACGCGGCCGCCAAGATCAACCGACGCGGCACGTTGCTGCGCGCCGCTTGTCCATCAGGGGTCCACGGCTCCTGCTCCCCGGTTGTCGCCCAGGCTCTTGAAGCTCACATCACGCTGGATATGTGAACGGCGAAGGGTAAGGGCGACCGAACGGCCGTCCCGCGCGGACCGTTGCTACCGAGCGCAGATAGCGGGCGCCGCTCCGTTTGACGTTCACCGTGTCGACGAACGTGACGGGTCCCTCGACGATCTCCAGGATCGACAGGTCCCCGGGCGCACCCGGCGTCAGAGTGCCGAGGCCATCGATGCGACCGATGACCCGGGCGGGGTTGATGGTGGCCATGGCCACGACCTGCTCGAGTGACAAGCCGAGGGTGAGGAACTTGCTCATGACCCAGGGCAGGTACGGCATGCCCGGCGTGTTGATGCTGACCGCATGGACGTCGCTGCTGATCGTGTCGGGGACCAGCCCCTGCTGAATGGCAGGCTCGGCGACCTCGAAGGCGAAGCTGCCTCCGCCATGGCCGACGTCGATCACGACGCCGCGCGCCTTCGCCGCCAGCGCCGCGGGCAGCACCCGGCCGGTCTGCACCGTGTTGTTGCCCGCGCCGCTGTAGCTGTGGGTCAGGATGTCACCGGGCCGCAGCAGGTCGAGCAGATCGGACAGGTCGCCCGGAACGCCGCCGATGTGACACATAACACGCGCCCCAGTGCCGGCCAGCTCCGCGGCGGCCAGCGCCCGTCTGAGCGGCTCGAGGCCGTTGTCGCCGACCACGTTCTGGCTCTGGCGCACTTTGACGCCGAGCACGATATCGGCGTTCTCGGCAACCGTCTTCGCCGCTTGCTCGACGTCCGCGTAGTCGATGTTCAACATCTCGCCCACGGGGAAGCCGGCCAGCCCGATGTTGGAGATGTGGACGAAGCCGAAGATGCGGCTGCGCGCCTGGGCGACCACCCAGTGGCGGAAGCCGCCGAAGTTGTTGGCCCCCGCGTCGCCAGCGCTGACGTACGTGGTCGTACCAGACTCGGGCACGAGCTCGTCGGCTGGCAGTCCCAGGCCCGACGCCAGCGGGTAGACGTGCGCGTGCAGATCGACGAGCCCCGGGACGACCAGGCGGCCAGTGGCAGACAGGATCTGCCTGGCGGTATCGGGCGCGATGTCCGGCTGGACAGCGGCGATGCGCGCGCGGTGGATGGCGATGTCGCGCCGGCCGCGTAGACCCTGGCTCGGGTCGAGCACCTCGCCGCCCTTGACCAGCAAGTCGTACTGCTGCCCCGCCGCGAGCTGCGGCACGTCGAGTGGTGTCGTAATCGGCTGCGCTGCGGCCGGAACGGTGCGGTTCGTGCCGAGAGCGGCCGCGGCGGCGCCGGCAGCCGAGACTTTCAAGAAGCTCCGGCGTGAAGTATCCGTCATGCTCCATCTCCCCCCACGGTGTACGAGCGGGACGGATGCTACCACCCGGGCAGGCCGGCGCTGAGAAGGGCGGCGCTTCACAGAGTCGGTTGCCCATCACGTTGTGCGACTGTGAAAAACGGGTAATGCAAGATGAGCAGATGCGCTGGGTGTCGCGCGACGCGCGTGTCCAGCGAGCAGCTGCCTCAAGTCTCGTGACAGGGCTGTGGTCCGCCGGTACGTTTCCAGTCCATCGGTATCCCGGCGCCGATGGAAGGTGCTCAGCGCCTCCTGCTCATCGACCGCCCCTGTGAACCACGACAGCAGGGCGTCCGCCAGAAACGTTGCGTGAACCATCGCTTTGTCGATGCCGTGCCCGCTCCAGGGATCCTGGTGCATGCCCGCATCCCCCACGAGCGCCCAGCCAGGTCCCGCCGGCACGCGGACATAGCTGCGGGTCGGTCCGCAGCCATAGAGCCGATCCACCCATCTCGCCGCCAGGAAACGCTGTGCAAGCCCCGGGTGGTCCGCGATGCGCTCCCGGAAGTGCTCCTGCGGGCGTTGCCGCAGCCACGCGTAATCGGTCAGATTGACCGACAGCGCAAGGCACGTCACGCCACCGTCGCTCGGGAACACATAGGCGATCTCATCGCCCGGCATGTGGAACTCCGGTCCGTCGGGCGCGCCACCGGTCGGACCCACAAAGTCGCGGACATAGCCATAGTAGATGCCACGATGCGCCTCCTCAATTTCCTGAAGCGTGGCATTGACGGCCCTGGCAACGAACGACTGTCGGCCATCGGCACCAATGACACAGCGGGCTCGGACCACCGCCTGGCCCCCTGGGGTGACGAGCCGCGCACCCACCGCCCGACCGTCGACAACCAGCAGCTCCCGGGCGTCGGATCCCTGGAGCAGCTGAACGCACCCACTGGCCGTGGCGCGTCGGACCAGGATGTCGTCCAACGGTGCCCGCCGCACCGACAGACAGTAGCCCACCTCACCCGGCTCCTGGGCTGGGCCGACGACCGGCTCCCTGGCGCCGTACAGGAAGCGGTATTCGCACGTCAGAGGCGGGCAGCCCAGGGCCAGGACAGCGCCGAGGACGCCGAGGCGCTTGAGCACGCTGACCGCTCGTCCACCCCGGAAGAAATGCGTCGAGAGGGTTGGGCTTGGAAACGTTGACCGGTCGACCAGCAGGACGCGCTGGCCGGCGTCGCCAAGCAGCGCGGCGACTGTCGCACCAGCGACGCGCGCCCCAATGACGAGCACATCGTAGTCTTCGTTGGCCACGTCTTCCCTTGCCGCCACCGCGGTGCAACACTACCACTCGGGCGGCGTGCCGAGCGCGAGCGTCATTTCGCTTGCCGAACGAAGCGGCCTCCACGACTCCCTCCGAGGTGTCGGTCAGCCGGATAGCTCAGCGGAATGGGCAGCCCCGCGTCGCCGTGGCGCCGGCCTCGCGACCGCCGCGGCCGAAGCCGACGTGTCCGAACGCACCATCATGGCCCAGACAGGGTATAAGTCCCTCCCCACGGTCCGCCGCTATATCCGCGAAGGCTCGTTGTTCAAGAGGAACGCCATGGCGGGAGTCGGTCTGTAGCCTCTCCTGGTTGCGATCAACTGGAGAGTGAGGCCTGCTTTCTCGCGTGGCTGGACATGGCGCGCGTCTTCGAGTCCACCGCGATGCGCTCGAGTTCGCCGCAAACTCGCTCAAAGCCTGCGTTCAATTCAGGTGACAGCGCAGCCCGTGGGACCGTCCCATCGACGCGGCCGGCTGCTCATAGACATGCAGCCCCAGTGCCTCGGCTGCCTTGAGCACGCGACCGGGACTCACCCGAGGGCGCAAATCACCTACGAGAGGGGAGAGGTCATGGAAACTGCCCAGCGCTACGACGCGGAATTGCGGATGTTCTGCGACGCTACACGGGAGCCAGCGATCGCGATGCTTCGGTTCTTGCGCTGGCTGGCCGAGCGCGGTCAGCTCGAGCACGCTGTCTTCGGACAGCCAGCCGGCGTCTACGCCGGAGCCGAGGAGGAGTAACGACGGGCAGCGTCTTCGAACCAGGACCGCAAGGGGCGGCTCGCTCGCCCATCTGCACACCGTCGCACGCTCATGCGGCGGGCGCGCCTCCTGTGGCTGCACGCAACTGCCACCATCCTGTTCCCGCTTCACCACGCGCGGATGGCAACCAGGATCACGCGGATCCGGCGGTCGTGTAGACACCGGGCATCGACCGAGGTCGTGGAGTCTCCTCGCGCGGCGTCGCCTTCAAGGACGCTCCGTCGACCTTGTCGCACGGTCCCGTAGGAGGACCGCGACGGCGCTCAGGTCGCGCGCTCCCAGACCTGCCTCGAGCGCCGTCGCGACCACTGTGCGATTCACGCTGGCCTGGTCCATGTGGGCACCGACCTCGCCGGCCAGGGCTAGGATAAGATCGAGATCCTTGGCGACCAGATCGAGACTGAAGGCGACGGGCGCGTCATCGGGCTGCTCGAAAGCGGCGCGCTTGTACAGCAGGTACGGCGCTGCCCCGGCGCTCGCGGCCAGGACCTCGTAAGCCGCGCTGCGCTCTACCCCCGCCCGCTCGGCCAGCACCAGCGCTTCCGACACAGCCACGTTGATCGCGTGGACGAGCGCGTTGACGGCCAGCTTCATCGTGGCACCAGTGTATTGCCGCTTGGTTCCAACCCAGCACTCCACGAGCGTCCGAACTCACGCCGACCAGAAGGGCGACACATCGCCGGCCGGACTCATCGCGTACGGAACGCTGTTCACGTTCGCCTGAGCAAACGGCGGTGTTGCAGGCGTGGCACGAGTTAGAGGGCAGGGGCTTGGCCACAGGGGTCTGGAAGCGGACGCCGGCTACACCCGTGCGCTTTTGCCACTACGGCAAGACCAGCGACACCTTGCATAGTCATCAACAACCTGCAATGCGGTCACCATCGACAGCTACCTTTCATATCCGACGTGGTTCTGTGACATTAGCGCTTCACGCCGCCGACGGAAGTTCGACCTCTATCGGCGTGTCGGCATCGCCAGCGGCCGAGGGTGCGGCCACCATGCGGCGCCGGCCGACGCGGTCGGAGAGGGCGCCCGCAACTGGCGCGACGAACAGGGGGGTGGCAGCACGATGCCGAGGGCGCCGCCCGAGACGAGCGCAACGGCCGGTAGTTCTAGCCGGGTGGCCGGACCTAAGCTCTCGTCCAGTCGCAAGATGGACACGGCAGCGGCGACCAGGCCAATGGGCCCACCGATTCGGGCGGCCGCTAGCGCACCACCGAGGATGGCCTGCCGCCCTCCCGCCGCTGCATCTGCTCGCCGTACGACACCGAGGCGCACTACTCGATCAAGCGCAGCTCGTCCTGAGTGGGCTATAAGGTCCTCCTACCCGCGAGACGTGCGACGCGGACACACCGACCCTGGTCATGTGGAAGGCACCATCTCGCAAGGGGTGCGCACCTGCGGTCTCCGCCGCTCCCGCTACCGTAGCCTGGCCAAGACGCAACTGGATCACGTGCTCATGGCCACCGCCCTCATCAATCACCCCGATGTAGGCTGCTGCACGAGCACAAACCAGCACCACGACCTGTAATTCGCGTCGCCGCCGCCCGTCAGCTATTGCTCAAGAACACCGCCACACATCATCGTTGAAGATTGCAGGCTTCCCTGCTGAACCACACGGCGTCATTGTTCGGTCGGCCCCATGCGCCACCAGAGAGCCTTGATGAGCGTGGTGAAGCCGCTCCAGGCCAGCAACGGTGCCATAGCCACCGCTGCCGCGGGCGCAACGCGGGCGTAGGTGCCAGTCGTTGCCAGTGCGAGTAGCAGCCCGACACTGTCCATTGCCACGTACACCTGCCGACTCTTGGCCCGGTTGACGATGGGCAGAAAGACGACGTTGAACGCCAGCCCAATGCCGAACAGCTGCAGCGCGCCGGCGATCGGTGTGGTGGCACGCTGCCGCCAGACCAGCCAGGTGGCGACTGCCAGCGAGGGGTAATTGACAACCGCCCACACGGCGGGGAACGCCCAGGCCGGTGGCCAAAGGGCTGGCTTTCGGGTGTCGTCGATCCACGGCTGCGGACGGTGCTGACCACCGAGGACGCTGCCGAGGAAGCCGAGCAGTTCGCAGCCGGCGACGAACAGTCCTGCCGTCCACCAAGGCGTGACAGCGGGTGATCGAGGACGCCGATGAACAAGCATGGGGAGGTCTCCGACGAGGAACAGGAACAGGTGCCGACGACTACTGAGCGGTGATCGTGCCGCGCATGCCGGCGGCCTCATGGCCTGCCTGGGAACAGATGAAAGTGTAGGTGCCGGGCCGGTCGAGTGTGAACGCAGGTGAGGTGGCGCCCTGACCCCCGTTCGCGACCACCTTCACTGGACTGGAGGCACCGTCGCTGAGACTGACGTCGTGGACGAGCTGACCGGCGTTGACCAGCGTGATCTGGACCAGTCGGCCCGCCTGGACGGTGACGGTCGCGGGGTTGAAGCGCATGTCGTCGGTGCCGGTGATCGTGACCTGCTGGGCGCTTGGGTCGGCTGCGGTGCCAGATGGGCCACCCGTCTGCCCGGCGTTGGAGCCGCCGCAGGCGGTGAGCAGCAGCATTCCGGCGGCAGTGAGCAGCGCGACGGCGTGAAGACGCATAACAATACTCCCTTTGGGAAGCGGTGAATCACGGTGAGACGGTCGTTCGGCTCGCTGAGGGCAGAGAGGGTTGACCAGCCAGGCCAGCGCGCGCAGCGCGCATGACCACGGTGGCGACCCGGAACATGACCAGGGCGTTGGTCGGGTGGAGAGCGGCGATGGGGAGACCCGCCAGGGAGCCGTGAGTGTCGACGAAGGCGTACTGCAGCCCGGTGAGCAGCACCAACAGACCACTCAGGAGCGTGGCGCGGCGGGAAAGGCGGGCCGTCAGTGTGGAGATCAGCAGGAGCACGATCAACAGGCCAATCAGGTGGCCGAAGAAAGTGTGCTGGGCCCACCAGCTGGGCGTGCCGAAGACGGCCAGACCGGCGAGGAACGCCTGGGCCAACAGCGCGAGCACGAGCAGACTGCTGACCAGTAGGCAGATGCGGCGCGCCCACGTCGAGAAAGCCGACCTCGGCCCGACGTCCGCGCCAGAGGCAACGTGCCTGGACGTGCGAGCGAAGGAACCTGGTGGCCCCGCCTCGTCAGACACATTCTGGGTGGTACTCACATACCCAGAAGAATCCACACTGCTCAGGATACAGGTACCAGCCGGTACCTGCAAGCGGATTGTGATCGAATCCTGCGCTCAGAACTTGGCGCCCACGGCTTTGGCATCGCCAAGCAGGACGGCATAGGCGCGCGCTGGCAGGCCGTCCGGCAGCGCGCCCGGCTCGACCGCCGCCTGCAAGTCCAAACCCGTGGCGAGCGCCGGCAGCACCCAGGCCAGGTCCGTCACCGGCAGGGGCG
>JAABUZ0100002346.1_pt1 | contig 31798 bp, 30 predicted proteins | sample 5562091 | NCBI WGS metagenome assembly JAABUZ01 (sample SAMN12813069, study PRJNA571459) | rock metagenome | isolation source: Antarctica rocks | place: Antarctica: Victoria Land, Linnaeus Terrace sud | collected 2015-12-21
GGGGCGCGACCAATTCTGGCTTTCAGAGCATAGCTAGTGTACCCGATTCACTCTCGGATGCCACATTTGTTTGCTCAACCACGGAAGTCTCTCGACGGTGGCGTCTTTTGAAAACAGGGCCTAGTGGAGGCGCCGCGCGCAAGCGCCGGCGCCGGCCCGTCCCACGGTCGTACCCCGCTCCCGATTCTTGCCGGACGGAGGTCTCCCCACGGAGGCACAGCACCAGCCTGACACGCTCCTCCCCTGCGTGGCTCCGTGCTCGCATGCACCCGCGTTCGGTCTTCCACCAAGGAGTGGAGCAGGGAAGCACACCCGTTGGTTGCTCGACCACCCCACTCCGCCGGGGTAGTCGAGAGTGGGCATGGTGGGACGGCAAAGGACCGGCGCTGCCGCGCGGTCCTTCCCTCGAGGGTCTGAAGACCGATTCTACGGTGGATCGACGGTCGATCGTGGTGGGACGGCGAAGCGGTGCGGGCACACTCTCGCCCCATGAGCCGGTCGCGGTACGCTATGTCACAGGAGTACATCATGGCAGTGAACGACAATAAGATGCTCACTCACCGGGTGTACGACGCGTTTAACCGGCGGGATCTCGACAGTCTGGATACGCTGCTGGCCGTTGACATGGTGGATCACACCGCCGGGCTTGAGCAGGCGCCGGGACGGGAGGGGATCAAAGCGGTATGGTCCTACCTCTTCGCCACCTATCCGGGCATCACTGTTACCGTTGAGGATCTGCTGGCCGATGGCGATCTGGTAGCTGCTCGTGTCATCTTCACTGGCCTGTCGGCGGTCGAGCCGCGGACAGGTATGGGGCTGGAATTCACGCGCGTCGCCGAGGGCCGCGTCGTGGAGCTGTGGAACTGCATCAGGTGGGAGTGACGCAGACGAGAGATTGGGCGGCGCCGGCGGGACGTGCGGCGACCGCTCGGAGAATCCACATTGTCGGTGGAGGCGGCAGCGGAAAAACGACGCTGGCGCGCCGGCTCGGCACGCTGCTCGATGCCCCCGTCTACGACCTCGATCGGATTGGGTACGAGGGAGGCGCTGGAGCCCAGCGCCGGTTGGACGTGAAGCTGGCGGATATCTATCACATCGCCGCCCAACCCGCCTGGATTACCGAGGGTATCTTCCTGTGGTGGACGGACGAACTGTTTCGCTCCGCCGGCCTCATTATCTGGCTCGACCTTCCATTCCACCTGGCCGCCTGGCGTATCGTGGTGCGTCATGTGAAGGCCGAGTTGGTGGGGAACAACCGGCACGCAGGGTGGCGCAACCTTCGATGGTTTTTGAAGAACACCTGGACGTACTACCGAGCGAACGTTCCAACCATCCCCTCGGCTCCTGACGATGATGGCGCGGTGACTCGTCTCGCCACGGCTGAGGTGCTGCAGCCGTATGCCACCAAGCTGGTTCGCTGCCGCCATGCCTCGGAGGTGTCAACGTTTCTGGTCGAACTGGGATCACGCATCTAGTTTTTTGGGTACTCCCTGATCGGTGGTCGTTGTGTTCCAGCAGCGCGTTCGGTCCGTACTATATAAAGAGAAGGGTGTGGAGTCGCTCTCGCGGCGTGGTGCCTGGGCGGATCTCCCGTTCAGGATCTATCCTTCTCTCTGGAGCTATGTATGACCATCCCTCGCACCCCAAGAAGACCCTGGCCCGCGACACTTTCCATGCTGCTGCTGGTCCTGTGTGGTCTGATTTTCCTGAGCCCCGGTGCGGCCCGCGCGGATCACTCACCGAGCGTCAGCTGGTGGCAGAGCGTTGGCCTGGCCGGCGTGTCGGTGCATAGCCTGGCGGTGGGCGCGAAAGAGGCGGGGCTTACCTGGCGACCATTCGGCCATCATCTTGACGACGGCGGCGCCATTATGTCCCTCACCGTCACGCGCGATCACATCTACGTGGGAACCATGGGCAATGCGCTGTGGCGTGCCTCGATGTCCATCGCCACCTGGCAGAAGGTAGTCGCCGGTATGCCGGAGGTGAACGACCACGGCTCTGCCCTGGCCACCATTCCCGGCCACACGGGCACAATTTATGTCGGCACCATCGGCTTTGGCGTGTTCCGTACCACCGATTCTGGCGCTCACTGGAAAAACCTTTCCGCCGGGCTGTCGGTGGCGAACAATGCCACGGTGATCCGCTCCATGGCCTACCCCGGTTCCCAGCACACGCTCTACCTGGGGACCGACGACGGCGTGTATGTACTGGCACCGGTGTAGCGCGGCTGCTGCTTCCAGCCAGGCTCGTCTTTGACCAACAATTCCTTCGTGCTGTCGGCTCGCCAGGTGATGCCTCTCCTGGAGGCACGAAAGCAGCAAGCAGCATCCGTCGTTACCTCACTTGACCTCGGAATGACCAGGCAGGAAGTGATGCTCGACCAGTGCGGAGCGATGCTGCCGCGTGCCGGCACGCTCTCCTGGGAGGAGATGACGCGGATTGTGGCGAATCCCGAGGCCTGCTGGTTGGTCGCGGAGAACACCGTGCGGAGAATCCATACGTTTTCTGAGGAGCTACAGCGCGCCTATAGCTTGCTGGCGACAGAATCTGCTCCTACCGTAATCAACGCCGGCTTCACCATGCACCGTATTAAGCGGAGTAATCCGTCTCTGGACACGGCGAGCAAAATACGTGCGGCAATGCCGGTCCGCGGCAGAGTCCTAGACACCACCACCGGCCTAGGCTACACGGCAATCGAGGCCGCCAAGACGGCCGGCGAGGTGATCACGATCGAGATCGATCAGACCGTGCTGGATATCGCGCGCCTCAACCCGTGGTCGCAGGTGCTCTTTACTCACCCACTCATCACGCAGTTGGTAGGTGACTCCTATCAGGAAATCCAGGCAATGGACAATACATCCTTCGACCTGGTGATGCACGATCCTCCCTCCTTCAGTCTGGCGGGAGAGTTGTACTCCGGCAAGTTCTATCGTCAGGTTTTCCGGGTACTGCGGGGCAATGGGCGGCTGTTCCACTATATCGGCAACCCCGAGAGCCGATATGGCCAGAGCGTCACCAGAGGTGTGATTCGGAGACTCAAGGACGCGGGCTTTACCCGCGTCGCCAGCAAGCCCGAGGCTTTTGCCGTGATTGCATCGAAGCAGAGATAAGGCGGAGCGTATGCCCGCTACTGCTGTCCCTCGCTCGGTGTGGGCGCTGTACGAAAATCCCGGGTAACTTTCACCATCCGCGCCTGCAGACTCGCTGGACTGGTTATCCTCTCCCCTTTCACCATCACCGTCTCAGGCTGGATCTCCCCTCCACCCCGGAGAGGGGGCCGCTGCCCCGATCCTACCGCCAATCCAGCGTGGTGATCTCACCACCGACAATCGTGGCGTGCCCGGCGGGAGTCGTGGTGTGGAGGTCGTGCCAGAGATCGTACTCACCCTCGCGAAGTTCTGGGAAAACAGCGGTAAAGGCCGGTTCCCCCTTGATGCTCCGTTCGAGAACCTCGACATGCTCTCGTTTAGCGACTCCCCTGGGACTGATATGGATCTCCTGAGCATGCCGCTCGGGCGGCGTGTGGATAATCAGCGCTCCGACATCCTCCCCGATGTCGAGCACCACAAACTCCGGGTGGGGCCGGTCGGCGTAAGTGTGCGGATGGCTATGCGATTGCGGGTGATCGGAGCCATGCTCGTGGTCATGAGTGTGCTCATGCTCGGGGCCATGTGGATGCTCGTGCTCATGCTCATGGGGGTGCTCATGCCCGTGGTCATGCGTATGCTCGGGGCCATGGTCGTGTAGGTGCGTATGGTCATGCTCCTGAGTCATCTCTTCCTCTCCTGCGTGCGCACCGGCGCATTGATTTCAGCTCTGCAGTATGGCCCTCAATAAGCAAGGAGCCCGGTGGCACTGGGCCACCGAGCTCCCTCAGCCTGGCGAGAAACGATCGCGGCGGTTATCCGGTCGTATTGGTCGACGTGACGTATTGAACGTCGTATCCACTGAGGGGCGTTCCCAGGTACGGGAACTGGTCGTGATTGTAGAGGATGTTGTAGTCCACCTGTGGAGGCTGCGGTGGGTTCTTTACCACATCGTAGATTACGCCTGCCGCTGCATCCGGCTTGTAAGTCGGGGCAACCAGAGGGTAGGTCAAACCGGCGATGGCGCGCAACTCGATGGTGGCCACATCGTCGAAGACCCGGCGTCCGTTGGGGAAGCCAGCCAGGTCGCCGCCCAGTATGCCGAACGGACTCGCGTTGGCCATCGACTTCGCCGGAACGGCCATGTTCAGGCGGACCAAATCGGCCAGACGAGGGTTGCCATTTGCGTCAGTGCCAAGCACCAGATAGTTCTGGAAGTTAGGAACGATTCCCGGCGGGAGGCCCGACAGCAGGATCGCCTGCAGGTCGGCGCGCGGCGGCTTGCCGGCAGGAGGAGCGGTTCCCTCGGGAGGGGTGATAGTGGCGAGATTCGGGAACGCGGTCGGATAGAGCAATGTCAACAGAGAGGCTACCTCTGGATACTGCACCCGATTCGCGAACTGGTTGTCGTTACTCGGCAGTTGCGTGTTCCAGAAGTCTTTCCGCACCATCTGAATCAGCAACTCGTTAAACAGGGGGTTGGCCAGCCGGGATATCTGTACGAACGGCCCGGCATTCAGATGTGTGCCGAACGCACCCTCCAACCCGCGGATGGTGAGCCTCTGCCGGCTTGCCGAGGCCCAGACGCCGATGACGGACCGGGGGTCACCCACGGTAAGGGGAGAAGCACCAACCGTGATAGAGCTGCTGTTGTTGCTGGTGGTAGAACCGTCGCGGGTCAGGGACGAAATCGGCACCTGAATTGCGATGGTATGGATGTCGTTGTTGACGGTCGAGTTCACTCCATTCCCATCCGCCGTCGAGGGCGGGGTCGGATACGCGTGGAGGCTCTGGAACGGTCGCAGGGCCAGAAGGTCGAAGACTGAGCCCAGGTCGACGTAGAAGCCCTCGCGCCGCTGGCCGGCGAACACCTTCTCGCCGGAGTCGAGGTTGTGAATTGCCTGCTGCACCAGGTTGGTGTAGTTCGGGGTGGAACGCGGGCCGATGTTGACCGGAAGCGACATCAGGTTAGAGTTTCCGCCGCTGGCCAGGAGGTGCGTGCCGCTGGAGTCGATCCTGGTCACCGAGTAGGACTGCGGCCGATTCCAGGTGGGATCCGTGATGTTGTTGATCCGTCCGGTGTTATACAGGAAAGTGTTGGGGTTGAGGACCCGGGTGCGGAAACGGAACTGGTAGGTGATATCGGGGCCCGGGGTTGGGGTGTTGTGCACAAAGATCTGGTAGAGTACTTCGTCATTGAACTCGTAGAAGTTCGGGCCGCCGTCCGGCTGCTCGCGCGGAATATAGTTGGCGATCAGGGTAACGTAACCCGGGCGATCCGGGCTGACAAAGGCATAGACATCGGTATTGTCGGCGGTTGGATCTTTGGAAATCTCGGGAGCTTCTCGATGGCTTGACATAATTCTCCTATACGCTCGGCTACGTCTGCAGCCGGCAATGCATCAGTATTTAGCGAGTCGCCTTCAACAAGCGTGCCACGATCTGCGTGTCGCGGATAATAAATTCCTTGGCGCCGTTCATCACAGCGATCTCACCACTGGCCAGATCGCGGACATGAGCCACCAGCGGCTCGGCCATCATTTCCGGGGTCATTTCGGACGTGTCAACGACTTCCGGCGACTCAGAGACTGCCGTCAACCCCGGTACGGTCAGCAGGCCAAGGGTAGCGGCGCCGGCAGAGGTTCTTTTGAAAAACCCGAGTCGCGTTAATTTCGCCAATCCAACCTCCTCCGTTGGGGATCCCCTCGCCCCCTGTAATAGTGGACGATCATGCCCATCTGCTCCTCCGTTCAGGCGTCTCTAGCAACGTACCAGCGTGGAAACCGCTTCCATGCCACTTCTGCGTAAACTTTCTCCTCGACGGACCACTCCATTCTACACGCGCACGCGCATAAGAGGATCATACTACATTGAGAGCGGGCTGACCATACCTACTTTGAGCAATTTTTTGTTCGTCTTCTGCTCCGCCTGCATCACGGTCGGATCGTCCGGTCATCGGCTCAGACCTGTTCTGGAGACAAACACTGCAAAGGCGCGAAAGTTTGCAATTTCGCTTCAGGGAATATACAATCGCATCATCCCAGTCATGGCGAATCAGCGCACTATCTCTCGAAGCCGGTAAGTAAGATGACTGGGCTTTAATGACGGCGTAGCGCGGAGTGCAAGAGAAAGGTGGGAGATTGACGGTGACCCGGGCGAAGGACTCACCAGACCAAGGCTCGTTGGGCCGAATTCTCACCATCTGGAGAGAAGCTCCACCGGATTTGAAGCGGCGTCTGATTGGCATCTACGCCATCCTGATCGGTTTCAATATCGGCGTCTGGGCCGCACTGCTGCTGTCGTCGGCCAGGTACGGTGTGCTGCTGGGGCTGGCTCCAATCGCCTATGGCTTCGGCCTGCGCCACGCCGTCGATCCCGACCATATTGCGGCGATTGACAATACGACACGTAAGTTAATGCAGGACGGCAAGCGGCCGGTCGGGGTGGGATTCTTCTTTTCGCTCGGCCACTCGACGGTCGTCTTCGCCCTGTCCGTGCTCATCGCGTTTTCCGCGTCATACGTCAAGACCAATCTGCCGCACATGCAATCGGTGGGTGGGGTGATCGGCACGGCCATCTCGGGCAGCTTCCTGGTGATCATTGCCAGCATCAATGCCATCGTGTTCTGGGACATTTACAAGACCTGGCGTACGGTGGTGAAGGGCGGCGCCTACGACGAACAGACCCTCGACGAATACCTGAGTAACCGCGGTTTGATGGCCCGGCTGTTTCGTCCCATGCTCAAGGTCGTCTCCAATAGCTGGAACATGTACCCCATCGGCCTGCTCTTCGGTTTGGGTTTCGATACGGCCAGCGAGGTTGGAATCCTCGGCATGTCCGCTACCGCGGGCGTGGGCGGCATGCCGGTCTGGTACATTCTGATTTTGCCGCTGCTCTTCGTGGCCGGTATGTCGCTGGTGGACACCACAGACGGCGTCGCCATGCTGGGCGCTTACGGTTGGGCCTTCGTCCGGCCGGTACGCAAGCTGTACTACAACATGAACATCACGCTGATCTCGATCTTGGTGGCGCTGGTCATCGGCGGCATCGAAGTGCTGCAGGTGATCAGCACCGAGACCGGAGCCAGCGGCGGAATCTGGGACTGGGCCAACAACGTGCCCTTCTCCATCCTCGGCTTCTATATCATCGGTATCTTCATGGCCAGCTGGATTGTCTCCGCGATCGTGTACAAGCTGCGTGGCATCGACAAGCTGGATGACAAGTTGCGCCTGGCCGGCTCTTCAGCCGCCGAATAGAGGTTATCGCTCTCCCCGACACATCCCACAGCGGCCGAACAGCTCCAGCGAGTGTCCGTCGATCGTAAAATTCGTGGCAGTGGCCACCGCCGCGAACACCTCCGGCGGAAGACAAGCGTCAACTTCCACCACGCGCTCACAGCGATTGCAGCGGACGTGATGATGGTGGGTGGCGCCACAGAGCCGGTAGCGGTGCGTTCCCGAGGATATTGGTATCCGGTCCAGCACGCCCTGTTCTACTAGCACGTCCACGGCGCGGTAGACAGTGGCTCGGCCGATGCTGGGGTCGAACTCCAGCAGCTCCCTCCAGAGGTCGTGTACCGCAAAGTCAGTTCCGCTGGAGGCCAGTGCTGCCAGCCCCTCCGCGATCAGACGGCGCGGGCGCGTATTACGCATTCCCAGATCGTCAAAGAGCAGCAAAATAGTGTCGGCGCTAACCGCCGTCTGCGATGCCTCCTCGGCGTGCTTGATACTGTGTCTCATTGACATAGCATAGACATTTTCGATATTCTAGCGCATTATTAATGAGACGCAATATCATTAAGGGCGGCGAGGATGGAAACCACAGACCGGCAGATCCAGGCCAATCTATCCCCGCCTGTTGACGTCCAGCCTGCCGTCTGGGTCAGGTACGCCCTCTCTCTGGCGGTGCTTGGCTCGGTCTTCTGGCTGGTCACGCATCCGGGGGCCAGGAGCGCCGCCCAGGTGAGATCGGCGGCGGGAGGGAGCGGCTTCCAGGTGGTAGCGGCGGAGAACTTCTGGGGGAGTATCGCTGCTCAGGAGGCGGGCAGCCGCGCCCAGGTCGCCAGCCTGATCGCCAATCCCAACGCCGATCCGCACGCCTTCGAGCCGCAGGCAGCCGATGCGCGCGTGGTCGCCGGCGCCAACTATGTCATTCTCAACGGCGCTGGGTATGATCCCTGGGGGCAGAAGTTGCTCTCGGCCAATCCGGTGGCCGGGCGCCGGGTGCTGATCGTCGCTGACCTGGTGGGAAAAGGAGAGGGCGACAACCCACACCTGTGGTACAACCCCGCATATGTCGGGCGCGTCGCCGCCCAGATTACCGCCGATTACCAGCGCCTCGATCCGGTCGATGCTGCGTACTTTGGCCGGCGGCACGCCCACTTTGTGCGGGTTGCCCTGCAGCCATACGTCCGGGAGATCAGCCGCATCGCGCACGCCTATCACGGTACAACCGTGGGCGCGACCGAGAGTGTCTTCCAGTACCTGGCCCAGGCGCTGCGGCTCCACGTGATCACCCCGCCGGGATTCATGAAGGCCATGTCCGAGGGGACCGAACCGGTAGCCCAGGATCGAGCCACCTTCGACCAGCAAGTGGCGCAGCATCGTATCAAGGTGCTGGTTTTCAATCGCCAAAATGCCACGCCCGACGTGACTTCATTGGAGAGCAAGGCCGTGCTCCAGGGGATTCCGATCGTACCCATAACTGAAACGCTCGCGCCGGCCTCCGCCACCTTTCAAGCCTGGCAGGTCTCGCAGCTCAAAGCCCTGGCGCACGCCCTGGCACGCGCCGCTCATGGGCGAACCGGTTCACACCGCACCGTCTCCGCAACCATGCGTAACCCCGACCTGAGCAACCATGCGTAGGATCGACCTTCAGGTCGTCAACGGAGGCGTCGAGCGCGAGCGGCGACGCCGGGGCCTACCAACGTGTGCCTCGAATGGGATGCGGCAGTGCCCTGCCATGGCACCTCGCCGGCTCAAAACCAGCGTCCCCGTGACACAGTACTTCTCTCCGCACTTACGGGTGCACACACCCTCATGTCCGGTCTCCTGCGGCGGAGCGGAGCAAGGAAGCAACCGCACCGATTGCTCTGCCAGGTCGGCCCGACAGATCAGCGGACAAGCAACAGAGTGGTACGTGACAGGACCGCTGCTCCCGCGCGGTCCTTCCGCTGACGATCTGAAGTCCGTTCCTACGGCTAAATGGCTCCCCTCCAGGGGGAAGCGGCGCAGGTGCGTGATCACCAACCTTTCCGCACCGAACATGCGCCGGCAGCTATAAGGTTCGACAGAAAGTGTGGTGCCCAGGATGACGATTGATCGACCGATAGAGGACACAGCGCAGCCGGAGAGCCAAACCCGGCCGGCGTTCGTTCAGTCCGCAGATCAGGCGATTGTGCAGATTGAGCAAGCCGCGGTGCGGCTGGATGGACGCACCATCTGGCAGGACGTCAATCTGGACGTGTACGCCGGCGAGTTCATCGCCGTCCTGGGGCCGAACGGCGCCGGCAAATCGACCCTGATCAAAGCAATTCTGGGCCTGGTGCCGCTCTCCGCGGGCGCCATCCGGGTGCTGGGTAGGCGTGTGCAGCGGGGCAACCCGGCGGTCGGCTATGCGCCGCAGCGGCGCCACTTCGGCGCCGAGGTGCACATTCGTGGCCGCGATCTGGTCCAGTTGGGGCTGGAGGGCACGCGCTGGGGGCTGCCGCTGCCCAACTGGACCCGGCTGCGTGGCGGAGCGGCCAGAAGCCGAGCGGAGCGGATGCGGGTGCAGGCGGTGATCGAGATGGTGGGCGCGGCCGCATATGCCGAGCGGCCCATTGGCCGGCTCTCGGGCGGCGAGCAACAACGGTTGCTGATTGCCCAGGCGTTGGTGACCAGGCCGCGTATTCTGCTGCTAGACGAGCCGCTGGACAGTCTCGATCTGCACAATCAGCAGGAGGTGTCCGCGGTGATACGACGGATCAGCGAGGAAAGCGGGGCGGCGGTTCTGCTGGTGGCGCACGACGTCAATCCAATGCTCCAGTATGTGGATCGGCTGGTATACGTGGCGCAGGGACGAGTCGCCGTGGGGCGGCCGGAGGAGGTCATCAACTCGGATACGCTCTCGCGGCTCTATGGGGCCACGGTTGAAGTGTTCCGCGCCCGCGACGGACGGCTGGTGGTGGTAGGGCAACCGGAAGGTGTGCCCTGCGAGGACCATCATGCCGGCCACGAGCACTGACGTGTCGAACGCCTCGGCCCACGCGTCCTGGAACCTTCTAACCGATCTGCACCTGCTCTTGCGGTATCACTTCATGCACAACGCCTTTCTGGCCGGCGCGGTGGTCGCCCTGGTGGCTGGAACCATCGGGTACTACATGGTGCTGCGCCGGCAAAGCTTCGCCGGCCATGCTCTCTCCCACGTCGGCTTTACCGGCGCCGCCGGCGCCCTGCTGGTTGGTGCGTCACCGCTGATCGGCCTGCTGGTGGCCGGCACGGTGGCGGCTCTCGGTATGGGGCTGCTCGAGGACCGGGAGGGCGCGGCGCGCAGCGGTGATGGGATCGCTATCGCTGCGGTCTTCACCTTCGGACTGGGACTCGGCGTGCTGTTCCTTCACCTCTACGCAGGTCAGGCAGAAAACGCCTACGCGATTCTCTTTGGCGCGGTGCTCGGCATCTCCGACCGTGATGTGGTCATCATCGCCGTTACCGCAGCGATTTCGCTGGTGGTGCTGGCTGCGATCGCGCGGCCCTTGCTCTTTGCCTCCATCGACCCCAGCGTGGCGCAGGCCCGCGGCGTGCCGGTCCGTGCCCTCTCCCTGATCTTTCTCCTGCTCCTGGCCTTTGCCGTGGCGCAGGCGGTGCAGGTGATCGGCACGCTGCTCATCTTCGCGCTGCTGGTCACCCCTGCCGCCATCGCCCAGCGGCTGAGCACGCGCCCGGCGGTGGCCATGTGGCTCTCGGTCATGCTGGCCCTGTGCTTCACCTGGCTGGGGCTGGCCATTGCCTACTTTGCGCCCTACTCGGTGGTTGGGTTCTATATCACCACTCTCTCCTTTGGAACCTATGCGCTGGTCCGCCTGACCGAGACAGGGTACGCCGGAGCGATACGGCGCCGTCCGCTGCCCGAGCCGGCGGCGGTATGACGCTCCTCGCACCGATCATGGCCGCTACCCCCATCTCGCCGAACCTGTTCGCGGACGCCGGCGGCATATTGAGCAACGAGTTCATGCGCTACGCCTTTATCGCAGGAACCTCCACGGCGTTGCTGAGTGGCCTGGTGGGCTACTTCGTGGTGCTGCGAAGCCTGGCCTTTGCCGGCGAGGCACTCTCCCACGTGGCTTTCGCCGCCGCGCTGGGGGGTGTGTTGCTGGGGATCGAGCCACTGGCCGGCATGTTTGTCATCACCGTGGCGGTGGCGGCCGGCATGGGACCACTGGTCGATTCGGCACGTTCTGCCGACGTGGCGGTGGGCACGGTGCTGGCCTGGGTGCTGGGGCTGGGCGCGCTCTTGCTGAGCATCTACACCTCCAGCGCCCACGCCGGTAGTAACGGTCAAATCGGCATCAGCATCCTCTTTGGCTCGATCTTCGGTGTGCAACTGAGTCAGGTGCAGGGCTCCGTGATCGTTGGGGTGCCGGCCGTGTTGCTGCTGCTGGCCGTGGCCCGTCCGCTGCTCTTCGCTTCGATTGATGCCACCGTGGCCGTTGCGCGCGGCGTGCCGGTTCGCGTCTTGAGTGCCCTGTTTTTGGTGGTGCTGGCCATCACGGTGGCCGAATCGGTTCAGGTGGTGGGCGCGCTGTTGGTACTGTCCCTGCTGGTACTCCCCGCTGCCACCGCCCAGCGCCTGACTGCGCGGCCCTTTCCTGCCCTCCTGCTCTCCGCTCTGCTGGCGGTGGCCTTCACCTGGGCCGGGCTGGTTCTCGGCTACTACACGCCGTATCCGGTCAGCTTTCTAATTACCACGCTGGCTTTCGTGGCCTATGTGGGAACCGCCGGCAGTCAATATCTGCGACTACGGTGGCGAAATGCGTCGCCACGAGGAGTGGCGACAGAATAAACCGCATGGCATGAATGTTCTAGTCCTGGAATAAGCGCCTCACGCGTCCACGAATGCCTGCATAGGGGAGATCCGCCCTCCGGCCTTCCTCCCTCCCGCTGGATTCGTCCTACCCTGTCATCATGCAGGCGAGACCTCGCTTTACACGGCGCAGAAGTTCGTGTGGACAGATAGCACCTGGCGGCTGCACACTGGGAGGAGGTACATCCTATAAAGTACATGCTCCAGGGAGGGTAAAGTGACAGTACGTATGGCTCGATCGCGCGCTCTCTATAAGGAGGAGACCAACTCGCCACTTCGGCATTTCTTGGCGGCTGCACTGTCGCTTGGGGCGGTCCTCTCGCTGCTTAGCGGAGCGCAAGCGTCCTCTATGATTGTGACCAGGCACAGGGTCGTAGGATCGTATCGTATCCAACTGCAGATTGGGCCCACAGAGATGATGGGCATGCAGCTGAGCAAGGGCGCCGGTGAGCGCATGCTGGGTGGCAAGCACCCGACGTGTCTGGCTAAAGGGCATACGGCAATGCCTACCATGCCCTCGTCTCATGCCATGGGTGGGACGACCTGCAACCGTCATGTGGAGGCGCACATCTATAACAAGCACACCGGCCAGGTAATCACTCACGCCAGGGTGACGATCAGCATGCGTGATGCCGCCAAGCACATGACCATCATGGTGCCGATCATGACCATGATCGGCATGCACGCGACGACGAGCGACTATCACTACGGCAACAACGTCTACGCCGGCCCGGGCAGGTACACGGTCACGGTCACGGTCAACGGCATGTCCGCCAACTTCAGTTTGAACCTGATGTAAGGTTTCTGGGCGGACCACTGGCAGTCAGGGAGCTGTTAGAAGCAGCACTCCTGACGGCGTATGCCCCAGCAAAGCGAGACACGAGGACTTTCCATGTGGCAGCCCGGCGCCGTCTATCCTACGCGCCTGCACGGACGCGCCGCGGAAACGCTGACCGGCTTCTTCGCCGGCCGGCCCGGCGTGGAAGCTATCCTGCTCGTCGCATCCTGTGCCCACGGGAAAGCTGTGCCGCAGAGCGATTTGGATATCGCGGTGCTGATGGACCCGGCAACGCTGAGGCACCACGGGAAGGACCTGGAGCGGCAGTGGGAGGAGGCATACCAGTCGGACGAGGTGTATGTGGCCCTACGTGGCGTGGGCTTGTTCACTCACCTTGACGTGGACCTGATAGACGGGCAATTCGAGCTGGGGCCGCGCGGCTGGACTGGCGGTCCGGATGCTTTCGAGCTCGAGATCGGCAACTACCTGGCGTACAGCCTGCCACTCTGGGAGAGGGGCGCCTACCTGCAGCAGTTGCGGGATCGGTGGCTACCATATTACAGCGATGCACTGCGCCAGGAACGGCTAGCAGCCGCCATGCACTACTGCCGCAACGATCTGGCGCATATCCCGCCCTGTGTCGAACGCGGCCTGTACTTTCAGGCGTTCGACCGTCTCTACAATGCCTATCGCGGCTTCCTGCAGGCCCTGTTCATCTCGCGGCGGACCTATCCCATCGCCTACGACAAGTGGATCCGTGAGCAGCTCGAGGAACGCTTGAGGTTGCCCGAAGTGTATCGCCAGTTGCCGGGCCTGTTTGAGATTGGACACTTTGAGAGCGACGAGATCGGCCTCAAAGCTGACGCTCTGGCGAGCCTGGTGGAGCGATACGTGGTCGAATGAACGACCATTGCTTGACAATCAGTTAAGAAAATTGTAAGGTATTGATATTCTTGCTCATACCCACACAAGGAGATGCATTACTTGAAAGCTCGCACTCTGTTCACCTGGCTGGCCGCGGCGGCTCTCTTGCTCCTAGCGTTCCCCATCCGAGGAAGCATGAATGTGTTGGCAGCGCCGCCTGCTCCCAGGGTGTTGCCGGGACACGTTCCCGAGGTAGTGGCGCATGGTAAAGCGGCGCTGCGAGGACATCACCGTGGAGACGATGTACTGCATCTAGCCATTGGACTGACGCTGCGCGACAAGCCGGCACTCGATCAGTTTCTGGCACAGGTGAACGATCCCTCGAGTCCGGGTTACCATCAGTATCTGTCGCAAGACGAGGCAAATCAGGCCTTCAACCCGACCGCTCGGCAAGAGCAGGAAGTGGTCAAGTGGCTCCAGGCGAACGGCCTGACGGTGACCAATACCTATCCTAACCACCTGATGGTGGATGCTCAGGGGACTTCCGCCCAGGTCGAGCGCCTGTTTCGTGTGACGATCAACGACTTCCACTATCGCGTGCGCGGCAAGGAGACCGACTTCTACGCGCCCATCAACGATCCGGTGGTCGACGGCACAGTAAGTGACTTTTTGGATAGCGTGATCGGGCTGGATAACTATCCGCGCTTCTTCATTCAGAGCAACGGTAGCGCCCACGGCGCCGCGCCGTACTATCCTCAGGACTTCATCAACGCCTACGATGTCAACCCGTTGCTCAACGCCGGCTATAACGGCACCGGCCAGCATATCGGCATCACTCTTTGGACCGTCCCGCCCTCCGACGCCACGCTGCAACACTTTGGGTCCATCACGGGTGCGGCCGTGGCTACCACCGCCAACGGCAAGCTGCACGTGATTCCGGTCGATGGTGGCGCCAATGGGACCACCAGCCCGGACGCTGGTGAAGCCGGCATGGATATCGAATCTTCCGGGGGCATCGCTCCCGGCGCCACCATCGACTACTACGAGGCGCCGACCGATACCTCCGGCAACCCAACCGATCAGGGGCTGGAAGACGCGCTGAACCAGGCGGGCACCGACAGCAACGTGAATCGCCAGATCACGAATAGCTGGGGCGGCTGCGAGGCCTCATCGACCGGTGATGCCTTTGCCAACGCCACGAACAACATCTTCTCGTCGAACTCGGCTACCGGGCACAACTACTTTTTCTCCTCGGGCGACAACGGCTCGTGGTGCGCCCCGAACGGCGTTACCGGTTCGAACCCCTATCCTGATTACCCGACCAGCAGCCCGTACGTGACCAGTGTGGGCGGCACGGCCTTTAGCGGAAACGTCGGTAGTGCCTATCCCGGCGAAACCACCTGGGCCTACTGCTCCACCTGCAATGCCGGCAACCCCGAGGGCTCCGGCGGTGGCTACAGCAACATCTGGAGCCGGCCGTCCTGGCAGACCGGCAGCGGGCTGGCCGCTAACGGCAAGCGCGGCTATCCGGACCTCGCCGCGGACGCCGACCCGAATACCGGGGCGGAGGTGTGCTACGGCGCCAGTTCTACCTGTGGACAGATCGGTGGTACCAGTCTGGCCAGCCCACTGTGGGCGGGCATACTGGCCGTCGTCAATCAGTACCTGAACGCTCAGGGCAAGCCCTACGCCGGCTTCTTTGACCCGACTATTTACAGCCTGGCCACGCACGCGCAGACCTATGCACCGTTCCACGACGTGACCAGCGGGACCAATGGTGCGTACAACGCGGGCGCGAACTGGGACGCGGTAACCGGTTGGGGTTCGGCCGACGTGTACAATCTGGCCCGAGACATGGCCGGCAGTGGCGGCAGTAGCTCCACCCCCACGCCGACCTCTGTTCCTCCCACTGCTACGCCCACTTCCGTGCCCCCCACCGCTACGCCAACGTCGAAGCCTCCAACCGTCACGCCAACGTCGGCGCCGGGGTCGACGTCAACGCCTGTACCCACCTCGACGCCCAAGCCCACGGCCACTTCGACGCCCGTGCCGATCAGCAAGCAGCTCATCGTGAACGGTGGCTTCGAGAGCGGCCAGAGCCCCTGGCAGGAGTCGTCCTCCGGTGGGTATCAGATTGTCGATCCCACTCGACCGCACACGGGTACCGACAGCGCGTACCTCTGCGGCTATAACAACTGCAACGACCAGATTTACCAGACGGTGACGCTGCCCGCTAGCTTCTCGAAGGTAACACTTGGCTACTGGTACTACAGCGATACTCAGGAGGCAGCCGGCAGCCCGTGCTACGACTACTTCTACAGTCGCCTGCAAACCAGCTCCGGCGGAACCATCATCACGCCTCAGCAATCGTGCAACAGCGGCGTGACCAACGGCTGGGTTTACAAGAGTTTTGATGTCAGCACGGCACTCTCCTCCTACAAAGGTCAGGCGGTGAGAGTGTACTTCCAGGGCACCACCGATCCATCGTTGATCAGTGACTTCTTCGTCGACGACGTGACGCTGACCGTGAGTTGATCGGCGTCGGATAGCAAGGCTTGAAGATGCCGGGGCCGAGTTTCCCGTACAGGAAACTCGGCCCCGGCATCCATTACGAGCAGCGGTCCGGGCGCACTGTTGTCGTGTTCGATGCTACTTCCCCACCAATATCTGCACACGATCGTTGCCGGTGTCCGCGACATAGACGGTACCTTTTGGCCCGGCGGCGATGGCGGTGGGCTGGTTGAATTGACCTGGGTCGGCGCCCGATGAGCCCCAGGAGGCCAGCGGCTTGCCGGCGGGCGAGAGTTCGACGATACGATTGTTGAGCGTGTCGGCAACCCAAATGTTGCCATGGGAATCAAAGGCCACACCCGCCGGTTGGTGGAGCCGGCCATACCCCTTGCCCAGATTGGACCACTGCGCCAGGGGCGAACCGTCTGGCGCCAGCTTCTGGATTCGGTCGTTCCCCATGTCGGCCACGTAGATATTGCCCCGTGCATCGGTTGCCAGGGAACGGGGCTGAGCAAACAGGCCGGGATTGCTGCCTGGGCCACCGAACCTGCCTATTTCGTGTCCCTCTGAATTGAATTTGACCACCTCCCCGCGATTCGCTGCGGTGACATAGACGCTGCCGACGCGGTCGACGGTGATACCCTGGACCAGTTCGGCGGGCAGGCCGGCGTCGGAACTGAAGGAGACGGTCCAGCGGGCGAGCGGGCCGCCGCGGGGAGTGAAGCGAGACACGGTGTGGGTGAAGGGATCGGCCGTGTAAATGTTGCCATTCACGCCCATACCAATGCCGTAGGTGGTGTACCTCGGCCCTGTCCAGGTGGCGAGCAGATGGCCGTTGGGCGACAGTTCGAGAACGCCGCTCGATCCGGACACAAAGATCGTGCCGTTTGGCGCCACGTTGATACCCATGGCTATGCCCAACGCACGCGGGGCGCTCAGGCAATGCCCCAGCATCCCGAGTCGCTTGCCGCGGTTCGACAGCCGCTGCAGCAGACCATAGGAAAGATAGGCCGGAACATCCGGACCATAGCTGTCGGCCGCGATAAGATTGCCGGTGGGGCCAAACGCCAGACCCGTCACCACCCCTAGCTGCCTGGAACCGCATGCGATGCTGCTCCACCTGGCTACCACGGCACCGCCAGAGGACAGTTTCTCCACCTGCCCGGTTCCTCCGACGTACACATTGCCGTGTCCATCCGCGGCCAATCCGGCGCCCGCAAAGGCGTTGCTGCCGCCCCAGGTATTGATTGGCAGGCCGGCCGGCGAAAGCTCATCCACATAAAAGTAGGCGCCGGTGCACTCGCCGGGCCGGAAGCATCCGACAGTACCGGCCAGCGATGCGTAGATGTTTCCATTCGAGTCCAGCGTCAGGGAGACCGGGTTGACCTGATCGAGTGGCAGGAGGGCGGTGTGAAAGGTGGTGACCAGCGTGCCACCGGCGGAAAGCTGGTCGATCCGCACTGAGGTCGACTGCTGCGCTCCCGGCGCCGGCGCATCGGCGGAGAGCACATAGACCTGGCCTTGTGGAGTTGCCGCGATGCCGGCCAGCCGAGCGGGCGATGGGGATGCCCAATGGGCCAGCAGCCGCCCGTTGGGCGACAGCTTGACGATACCGGCATCGGCCACGTAGACATTGCCGGCGCGGTCAACCGCGAGCGCCGTCGGTCCCGTGAAGTGGAGGGGCCCAGGGGCGTTGCTGCCCCACGACCCGACCAGCTTTCCGGTATAGGTGAGCTTCTTGATGCGGTGATCCCCCTGATCGGCAACATAAATATTGCCCAGGCGGTCCACGGCCTCACTCGACGCCAGGTAGAAGGACGGCGCGGCCCGCGCCGGAGCCAATATCCGCCAGCTGACGTCAGACCCGGCTACGGCCCTTCCCGTCGGTGGCAGGAGTAGAAGGCCGGCGAGGATGTAAAATGCCACCCGGCGGACGGTCGGTATCAGATGCACAGCGTGTAGTATTCTCCGAAGGTGATGATGGAAGGGGACGCCCGGGCGCGCACGCGCCGCTCCTTCGCCCGCTACCATGGTAGAACGTTCCTTGCATGCGGTCCGTAACGCGGAACGGTAGCGAGCCTACCTGCACGAACCACTGGCGCCTCCCTCCCCAATCTACCGATGCCGGTGCTGCCCGCTGGGCGATACGCTGCAAAGAGGGGGTATCCTACCATACAACGGTTTTATTGGCTCGTCCCTGGTGCGCTGGCCGGTTGTTCGCGTCCCGGCTCCGGAGCGCGGGAGGCGCTAACCGATAGCCGCGGCACACAGGAGGCCTTGCAGGGCGATCTGGCATGGTTGCGCCGGCAAGAGATTGGCGCCGTACTCTCTCTGACCGAGACGCCACTGGATCGGGATGGGGTGGCGCATCACGGACTCGAGCTGCTCCACCTACCCGTGCCGGATCTGACTCCGCCATTGCCGGAACAGCTGATCCGTGCCCTGCATTTCATCGATCTCCAACAGTCCTTGGGACGCGCCACCGCGGTCCATTGCCTGATGGGGCAGGGCCGCACTGGCTCCGTCCTCGGGGCATACTTGATTCGACGTGGCATGCCGCCCGATGAGGCGATCGCGCAGCTCCGCTCCATCTGCCCGGGCGCCCTGAGCGTCGAGGAGCAGGAATATGCCCTCCACGCCTTCGGCGCCCGACGGGATTGGGTGATCTGATGGAGCGCGGCGCGTGACTCTGATTCTGTTCGAGAGTGGCCTCGCCCGTGCCTCAGTTGCCTATCCTGTCCACGTATAATTCGTGGTCAGGATAGGACAAACTCCGTGAAGACAGACGTGGCCGTATCACTGATCAGGAGCACGAACCATGCGCATCGGCTTAATGATCGAGGGGCAGGATGGCCTGACCTGGGAGCGCTGGCGGCGACTGTTGCAGATAGCGGAAGACCTTGGCTTTGCGCACGTCTTCCGCTCTGATCACTTCACCAATCCCGAACCGCCGGATAAAGCATCGCTCGAGTTGTGGACCTCGCTGACGTATGCGGCTGGCCATACCGAGCGCATCGAGGTTGGCCCGCTGGTGGCGCCCGTCACCTTTCGGCACCCCTCGATCACCGCGCGGATGGCGGCCGCAGTCGACGATCTCAGCGCCGGCCGGTTGACGCTGGGGCTTGGCGCCGGCTGGCAGGATCGAGAGCACCGCGTGTTTGGGGTGCCGTTCCTCTCGGTCGATGTCCGCTACGGTATGCTCCAAGACTATCTTGAAGTAGTCACCCGTCTGCTGCGCAGCGACCAGCCGGTGTCCTATGAAGGGCAGTATTATGCACTGGATGAGGCCATACTGCTGCCTCGTCCCCAACGCCCGGGCGGACCGCCCATTCTGATCGGTGGCAACGGACCGAGGCGCACTCTGCCGATGGCCGCTCGCTACGCGGATGAGTGGAACGCCGTTCAAGTCAATCCAACCAGGCTTCGTGAATTGAATCAGCGGCTGGATGACTTGCTGGACGAGGCCGGCAGGCCGCGCGGCGCTCTTCGCCGCTCCGCCATGCTCGCTACCTATTTTGCTCGCGATGAGGAGGCGCTGGCCGTGCTCGAAGGGCAGTTTGCCGAGCGCGGCACCACTGTGGAGGTGGCCGGTGGGCGCGGTCTGGTTGGCACCGCCGCTATGTGGGTCGACCAGCTTCACGCCTACGCGGTTGCGGGGGCCGAGCGAGTTATGCTGCAGTGGATCGATCAGGACAACATTGCTGACCTGGAGGTCATCGCTCGCGATGTCCTGCCGGCCTTTGAGGAGTAAGTATGGAACCATCGTCGCACGATCCAAGTGAGACCCGAGGCACGCGCCGCGGCCTGGGTCTCGCCGTGGCTGCTCCGGAGGAGGTGATCCTGGCAGGTGCGTCAGTCGCCTCCAGGCATGGATACGCTTCCTTCTGGCTGAACAATCCACCCAACAGCACGGCTCTGAGATCGCTTGCTCAGGTGGCAGAGAAGATGCCGGGGCTGCCACTCGGCGTCGGCGTTATCCCGCTGGCTGCCCACCAGCCGATAGAAATCATGGAGGAAGTGGAGAGCAACCGCCTGCCCCAGGAGCGTTTCTATCTCGGCATCGGGAGCGGCTCCGGACCAGGCGGTGTCGATCGAGTGCGCCAAGGCATCCGTGCTCTGCGCACTGAACTGACCTGTGATCTGGTGGTCGCCGCGTTGGGACCGAAGATGTGCCGGCTGGCCGGCGCGGAAGCGGATGGTGTGCTCTTCAACTGGCTCACGCCCGCGTGGGCCAGTCGCTCGATCGAGTGGGTGCGGGCCGGCGCCGAGCACGCCGGCCGCCCCATGCCGCGATTGATGGCCTACGTTCGGGTGGCGCTGGGCGACCAGGCGGTGGCCCGGCTGCAGGGCGAGGCCGGGAACTACGAGGGCTTTCCCGCCTATGCCGCCCACTTCAAGCGCATGGGCGTTTCCGCCCTGGGCACCGCTATCACCGGTGACACACCTCAGGAGTTGCGCACCGGCCTGGCCGCCTGGGATGGCATGGTCGACGAACTCGTGGTCCGTGCCATCGCCGCGGAAGACACGGTTGAGGAGGTCAACCGGCTGATTGAAGCGGCCAGTCCGGAGGCATAGGGACATAGGGAGCCTTGTACCACCGTGACGACGTGAACGTCGATTCTACGGGGGCGAAGGCAATTGGTTGGGGAATCCCACTCCACGGATACTCTTCGATGTGGTCGCACAATCCCCGCCGGATGGGGTTGGCCATGATGGAGTCGGCTACACGGTGGAGGTCTTGGTGGGTGCGTAGCACATGATCGTAGCTTCGTGGCTGCCATAACGGACCTTGCGCACCGGCTTGACGCGCGACCCGGCTATGCCAGCCCTTGAAGCGATCAACGAACCGCAATGACGATGTGCCATCGTCTGCGCGCGACACGACGATGTGTAGATGATCCGGCATGACGCAGTAGACCTCAAGCTGACACCCGGATGTGATCCGTTGCTCAAGCAAGCACCGCACGGCGAGGCGGGCGAGAGCCGGACGGACAAACGGCGCCGTGCCGGGTGCTATCCGTACGGTGAAGGCACACGGCCGCCCGAAGGTTTCGTACAGGTGAGCCGGAAGCCGCTGGTTTCGTGGGAGGAGCCAGCGAACAGGGGCATCGCCCATCTGTTCTCCCTACCGCATCCCAGTGCCTGTGCCACTTGCCACAAGTGATGACCGCCTATCCGGTCGTGCCCACCGCCATCTCGCCCACTCTGCTCAGCGCTCGGTCCACGGCCGCGGCACCCTCGACCACGTGCTCCAACTCAACGTCCGTCATGCTTTCGAGGAGCCGCTGCAGTTGTTCCCGCTTCAAACCCATCATCTCCTCCATCATGCGGCGCCCCTGCTCGGCGACGCCCACATGGACCACACGGCGGTCGACGGCGTCGCGCACCCGCTCGACCAACCCATGCTCCTCCATCCGATCCAGGATCGAGCTGGCCGAGGGGGCGGAAACACTGAGCAGGTGGGCCAGCTCTGAGACTGTCATGGCGCCGCGCTCCTGGAGAGTCATTAAGATATAGAACTGCGGCATGCTTACATGGCGATGCTGCGGCTGAGCGCACATGGCGCGCCGGCGGTACGCTGTTAGCGCGTCCACGTGCGTCACAGCCTGGGCGATCAGGATGTCGCGAGACGTGGTCACTGTGCGGTCACTGGAGTGCCTCGCCCGGCGACCGGTACCTCGGCTCCCGGCACCAGATCGGCTGCTTCGGCCGAGCCGGCGGCGCGGTCGCGCAGCGGCACGTCCGCTATGGCGAATACCGCGCAGAGCGACAGCACCGAGGCCACGACGGTGAGCCAGAATACCCGAGTTATCGAGAGGGTAAAGGCATCGTTGATACCTGCCACCAGATGTGGGATGACGGCCTGCAACTGTGGGGGAAGGGAGTGAGCAAGTTGCGTGTGCAGATTTATGCCCGTGAGCGAGCCGCCGCTGGACGAGGATCCGCCGTTGCTGAAGCGCTTGACCACCTGTGGGGGCACGCCGTTGGCGATCAGCCGTCCAGGCAGCTTTTGCGTAAACTCCTGACTGAAGAGCGTGCCGGCGATGGCCAGGCCCACCGAGCCTCCCACCTGACGCAGGAAGGTCAGCGTGCTGGTTGCCGTGCCCAACTGTTTCGGGGGAGCGCTGTTCTGTACCACGACTGTAAAGCCCGACATCGATGGCCCAATACCAAGCCCCATCAGGAACATCCACGACCAGAGCGCCCAGTCGCTCGTGGTGGTGGTGAGCCGAGTCATCAAGTACGACCCAACGATGAGAATCGTCATGGAGATCAGCAACACGACCTTGTAGCGGCCCATTCGGCTGATCAGGATGCCCGTGCCCACGCTGCCGCCGATCAATCCGACCAGCAGCGGCCAGATCATGTAGCCGGACTGGGTGGCACTGATGCCCTTCACGGACTGGTAGTAGCGCGGTAAGAAGATGATCGAGGCAAACATGCCGAACGCCACCACGAAGGTGGCCAGGTTCGTCGCCGCGTAGGTTCGGTTCTTGAACAGATTGAGCGGAATAATCGGCTGCTTCGCATGCTGCTCCACCCAGAGAAAGGCGGTCAGGAGCACCAGGCTCAGCACGATCAGCCCACCGACCCTGGGGTCGGTCCAATTGTTGAGCTGACCGTGGGAATTGGTCAGGCCTTTATTCGTCAGGCCGAGCAGGAGCGGAACCACACCTCCGGTGAAGAGCGCAATGCCGAGATAGTCCAGATCGCGCGCCGTGACACCGGTGTTGGGATGGAAGTTCGGCAGAGCCACTGCGATCACCGCCAGCGCCGCAAACCCGACTGGCATATTGACGTAAAATACCCAGTGCCAGCTGATGTTGTCGGTGAGATAGCCCCCGATAAAGGGGCCCAGGATAAAGCTCAGGCCGAAGACCGCGCCGAACAGCCCCTGGTAGCGGCCCCGCTCACGCGGCGTGAAGAGGTCGCCGATCACCGCCAGCGCAATGGGGAAGAGTGCGCCGGCACCCAGGCCCTGCAGGCCGCGGAAAAGAATCAACTCGGTCATGTCCTGAGACAGACCGGCGAGCAGCGAGCCAACCAGAAAGATGGTGATACCTATGAAGAGCAGGATCTTGCGGCCGTAGACATCGCTCAGCTTGCCGTACAGCGGCACCGTGATGGTGCTGGTCAGCAGATAGGCCGTCACCACCCAGGTATAGAGACCGTTGCCATGAAGGTCGGTGACAATGTGGGGCAGTGCCGTACCGACGATATTCTGGTCCAGCGCGCTGAGAAACAGCCCCAGCAGCACGGCAAACAATACCGCGTTGCGCCTTCTCGGCGTTAATTCGATCTGTGGATGCGTGCCGATCGCGTCGGCCGGCGAAGCAGTTTGCGCCATACAGTTCCCTCCGTACCCGCTCTCGGACGATTCATGTTTTCATTCGATCCACACTCATTAATTGAGTATATCTAATAGTTAGTGCGAATCAAAATAAACATCGATATGAGCGGGCGTGGTCCGCGCAGTACATGGGTGGGCAGTATCTATCTTCCAGAGGCGTGCATCTGTCATAGTGGAGAGAGGGGCAGGGAGTAAGCCCCGTATCTCGAAACCGCATGTCAACTTGTCATGGTGTAGAGGAGAAGTGATGATGCCCACCTGTCGTACCCGCGGTCGCGGGCTTGTTTCCGCCATCATTACCGTCGCGTTACTGAGCGGATCCTGGAGCGCCTCCGTGGGGCGAGCGGCTCCCGCCACCAAGAGTTTGCCGACGATCAATATCGCCTTGATTTCGGACATCAATACCTTCGACCCGGCCGTTTCAGCCTCGTTCTATGATCGTCAGCTGATGAACAACGTTTTTGACAAGTTGTTCGACCTGAATTCGAAGGGGCGGATCGTGCCGATGCTGGCCACGAGTTATAAGGTATCGAAGAATCATCTGACCTATACCTTGGCACTGCGCAAGGGCGTTAAGTTTCAGGACGGCACCCCGTTCAACGCCGAAGCAGTGAAGTTCAATCTGGACCGCTACCGTCAGCCCACCTCGGCTCCACGGGCCACCGAGCTGAAAGTGGTGGACTCGGTATCAACCGCTGGGACCTATGCCGTCAAAATCCATGTGAGCGAGCCGTTCTCGCCGCTGCTCTCTATTCTGACCGACCGCTCCGGCATGATGGGTTCTCCCAAGGCGGTGCAGGATGAGGGAACGGGCTTCGCGCTGCGCCCCGTTGGCACCGGTCCGTTCTCGTTGCAGGACCGGGTGAAGGGGGACCATATTACGCTGGTACGCAACGCGCACTACTGGCGGAAGGGATATCCCAAGGCGCAGCAAGTGGTTTTCAAGATCTTTCCCGACGTCAACACCCAACTGGTCAATCTCCAGTCCGGCCAGGTGGACTTCATGGACTCTGTTTCCTCTCAGAACGTGCCGAGCGTTCAGCGTGACAAGTCGCTGCGCCTGATCGAGAAGCCGGGGCTTGGCTGGGGAGGCTTCTACCTGAATACCAAAGCGCCCGCGCTTAGCAATAGGCTGGTGCGCGAAGCCATCTCGCTGCTCATCGATCGGACGCAGTACCTGAAAGTCATCGCGGGGAAGACAGCGATTCCCGGGTACTCCCCCTTCGGCCCGGGCGACCTGGCCTATGGCCCGTGGGACAAGCCACCGAAGGTGAACGTGAAAGCGGCACAAAAATTGCTCGCCCAAGCTCATGCCTCGAACGTCACGTTTACATTCACCACCACGACGGATCCCCTGGCTACTCAGGGCGCGCAGATACTCCAGAACATGCTGCAAGCTGGAGGCATCACCATGAAGATCGTGACGGAAAACTTCCCCAGCATTCTCGACGCGCTCTCCAAGCACAATTTTGAGGCTGCGGCTGTTGGCTGGTCGGGCCGCCCGGACCCGGATCAGAATTCTTACAATCATTTCAGCACGGGTGGGCCGAACAATTATGGCCAGTACTCCAGCGCCACGACCGACCAGTACCTGAACGCGGGACGGAGAGCGGTGGACAACAAGAAGCGCAAGGCGGACTATGCGAAGGTTGCCGCACAGCTTTCCAAGGATGTTCCGTATGTGTTTATCTCTCATGGAAATAACTCCTTTGGTGAGAAGGCCAAGCTGAAGGGATTTGTGTACGTGCCGGATGGCATTATCCGAGCGGTGGGCATGACCAAGTAAGGCAAAGGGAGGGAAAAGGCCATGACCTTCATTGTTCGGCGCATCCTGGTAACCATTCCTGTATTGCTGCTGGTTACCGTGCTGGTCTTCTCCCTGATCCACCTCATCCCGGGGGATGTGGCCACCGTGGTGCTGGGTGAAGAGGCCACACCGCAGGCCAAAATCCAACTTCGGCATCAGTTGGGGCTGGACAAGCCATTGGTGGTCCAGTTCGTGAATTACCTGGGTGGTGTCATGCATGGGGATCTGGGGAACTCGCTGACCGACCAGACCCCCGTCTCGCAGACAATTCTCCAGCGGCTTCCGGTCAGTATCGAGTTGGCCCTGGCCTCTTTCCTAGTAGCCCTCCTGATTGCCATTCCCACCGGCATCCTGGCCGCGACTCAGCGCGGCAAACTGTCCGATTATGCCGGCACCATGATTGCCTTTGCCGGCATGAGTGTTCCCTCCTTCTGGCTCGGTATTATGCTCATCATCTTCTTCGCGGTGAAGCTGCGGTGGTTGCCAGCCTCCGGCTACGTGCCGTTCAGCCAGGACCCCAAGGCCAATATCCAGGCCATGCTTCTGCCGGCGCTGACGACGGGGTTCCGCGAGGCAGCGATTCTGATGCGCATGCTCCGCTCCAGTTTGCTGGAGGTCATGGGTCTGGACTACATCCGCACTGCCAAGGCCAAAGGATTGGGCCGCTGGACCGTCATTCTGCGCCACGCCACGCGCAATGCGTTGATCCCGGTGGTGACCACCTCGGGTCTCGCCCTGGCCGGCCTCCTGAGCGGCCTGGTGCTGACCGAAACCATCTTTTCTCTTCCTGGTTTCGGCCGCTTGATCGTGCAGTCTGTCTTCGACCGGGACTTTGTCAGCGTCCAGGGGGCAGTGTTAGTCTCCGCGGTAATGGTCGTGTTGGTGAACCTGGCGGTCGATGTCGCCTACGCGGCGCTCGACCCCCGTATTAGCGTGTCATAGGGGAAGCTGCTATGTCGCTGCCGGACGTCTCTGCTCTGTCCATTTCCGATAAAATCGGTGACGATGTTCCCTTGATGGTGGCGCGGCATCGACCTATTGGGCTGTTCTGGATACGGTTCAGGCGCAACAAGCCGGCCATCGTCGGTGGGGCGATCATTGCCATCATGGTGCTTACCGCTCTGTTCTCCGCGCTTCTCTCACCGTATAACCCGGCCACTCAGGACTATAGCCATCTGGTCCAGTCACCCGGTGGTGGCCACCTTCTCGGTACCGACGACTTAGGTCGCGATGTCCTGTCGCGGATCATCTATGGCGCTCGCGTGTCGGTTGCCTCCTCCATTGTCCCGGTGGCAATCGCGCTCGGTGTGGGGGTACCGCTGGGGCTGATCGCCGGCTTTTATCGAGGCTTCCTGGACGATTGGCTGATTATGCGGGTGGTGGATGCCATGCAGGCCTTCCCCTTCCTGATCCTGGCGCTGGCGCTGGCGGCGGTATTGGGGGCGGGCTTCTGGAACGCGATGATTGCCATTGGCATCGGCTTCATTCCAGCCTTCATTCGTATCGTGCGGGGCCAGGTTCTGGCCGTCTCCACGCTCGAGTATATCGAGGCCGCCCGCGCGCTGGGCGTGGGCAATAGTCGTATCCTGCGTTCCCATGTGCTGCCCAACGCCCTGGGGCCGCTGCTGGTCCAGACCAGCATCGCCATGGCCTCGGCGATTCTGGCGGAGGCTGGCCTGGCTTTTCTCGGCGTGGGTGTCGAGCCGGGGACGCCGTCGTGGGGCCAGATGCTTACCGTGTCTCAGTCGTACATCAACAGTGCGCCGTGGCTGGCCGTATGGCCGGGCATCGCCATCTTTCTGGCCGTACTCGGCTTCAATCTTCTGGGCGACGGCATCCGCGAAGGACTCGATCCGCGTCTCGGTTAGCCGGTGCGGCCTCGCTACGCGCCTTTCACCTTGCCTTCTTCCTGGGCAATGATTTCATTGCACAGCGACACGCACTCGTTGCAGATCACCACTCCATGTGGCCCGGCGATCATGCGCTCGACACTGGCGTTGCCCTTGCCGCAGAAGGAGCACTGATAGGTCGTGGTCTCGGTGGTCATTGGTTGGTCCTTTCTGGTGCTCAAGCACCACTCTTCGGCTGTTGGGAGGTCATTCAGCGTCCGCTCGTATTCGGCCATCAGTTGCGTGATGCGCTCCCGATGGCGGTCGAGGCAGCTCCGCACGGTCTCGTTATCGTCGGCCCGCAGCAACACCTGGATCTCGGTGAGCGGCATTTGCCATCTACGGAGCCGTCGAATCTGCTGCGCCGTGGGCGTTTGGTCTGGGCTGTAGTACCGATAGCCCGACGCGAAATCGACCACGGCTGGTTTGAGTAAGCCGAGCCGATCATAGAGACGCAGAGCCTTGGTGGTGAGTCCTGTGATCTCCGCGAACTGACCAATGGAGCGTAGCCTGGACACGAACGACCTCCCTCTCAGTCAGGCTAGGGCTTGCCCCAAGGGACGAGTCAAGAGTAACCTTTGCGATGGCCGATCATTGGATGATATTTGGTATGGATGAGCGAGCGAGAGTACGGCGTCTCCTCAGCGACTGCTACACGCAGGAGTCGCTGACGCTGCGGCCGCTCCGCTCGGCGGTCGAGCGCAGTGTCTATCGGGTGCGACGTACCTGTGCTCCTGATTGGGTGCTTCGCATAGACCGTGGGGAGCGTGCCTGGTTCGACACGATGGATCGCGCGGCGGTCCTACTGTTTCTGAACGAGTATGGGTATCCGGCTCCAGAGGTGGTTCCGACCGTGACGGGAAAGCCGGCGGTTCGTGTTGACGGAGAATCCATACTGGTGACCAGCTCTGTCCCAGGGAAGGAAGGTAGGTACACTCCGACGCAACTGTACCTGCTGGCGGAGAGCGTTGCGAAGCTCCATGCCCTCGATCTCGATGACCGGGATCTGAACTCGCTACCGGAGACCCAGTGGCGGCCGGAGGCAGAGTTGCGTGACGCGATACAGCTTCTCATCGACCTCGAGCCCGTGGTGCCCAAGCACCTCTGTGCCTGGCACGCCCGTTTGCTCTGCGCGCTCCGGCCACTGGATGGCCTCGGCGATGCGCCTCGCGCCGTGATGCACACCGACATCTCCCCGGCAAACGCTATCTTCACCGAGCGGGAAGTGGTCCTGATTGACTGGGACGGGGCCGGCCTGGGGCCCGCGTTCTATGATCTGGCGTGGCTCCTCGCCTCTGCCGATGGTGATGGCTGTGGTGGCTTCTGGCCTGATGCCTCTCGCATCGAAGCCATCATCAGCGGTTACACCAAGCACCGTGTACTCAGTCGACCTGAACGTGAACTCCTGTCCGATGCGGTGCGGCTTGGACCGGCAGTTGATGCCACCAAGAACTTTGTGGCCCATCTCCAGGGACGAACCGGAGAGGAGGCGTGGCAACGGGGATGGGCGAGATATGAGGCCGCGTCGGAAGTCGTTGACATAGCTCAGCGTTGTCTGAACGGATGATGGAGGGCACGAAGACGAACTCGCCCACAGTCGCATCACCGATTGCTGATTGCGGTGAGGCCGGCAAAGAAGTGGTGTCCCTAGCCGGACTCGAACCGGCGCTCCCGGCTTCGGAGGCCGGTACTCTATCCAACTGAGCTATAGGGACATGGTAGGCTTATTTTTGGCTTAGCACCGCGCTGCTTGGCGGCCCAGGGGTCGATTGACGACGCAATTGACGACGCAATTGACGACGATCGTCGGCCCAGACAAGTATCCCACTAGCCCGCCTCTGTCGTCAACGGCTCCTCCTTCTCTCCGAACAGCGACTCCAACGTATCTGCCGCGCGCTCCAGTGCATCCTTGGTCATGTGGCTGTAGACGTCGAGTGTCATGCTGGGACGGCTGTGGCCCAGGAGCGCCTGCGCTACCGTCACCGGGTTGCCGGTGCTCTGAAGCAGCGTGCTCACTGTGTGACGAAAGGTGTGGGGTGTCGCGTCCTCAATGCCCGCACTGTTGGCAATCCGCTTGAACACGACATCGACAGTGCTCCGATAGTAAATGACGCCAAACCTGGAGCAGAACAGGAGGTCCTGCCCTCGCCACAGATCCGGCGGGCACTTGAGTTCCTCTTCGCCCTGTGTGGCCTTGTTTTGCCGTAGGGCGCGGCGGGTGACGGGTGGCAGAATGATCGGGCGCCTGCTACTGGCGGTCTTTACCTCCACCAGATGGACGCCCTTCTCGCCGTGGATGCGCTGCGCTTGGGTTTGCACCCTGAGCTGACCGGAGTCCAGGTCTACATCAGACCATCGCAATCCCAGGCACTCACCAATACGAAGGCCGCTGGTCGCCATGAGCAGGAACAACGTGTGCCACCGTGTACCCTCCGACGCCTGAATGACTGCGCGGCACTCCTCCCGCGTCATTGCGTGCCGGCTGCCAGTGCCGCTATGCGGCGCCTTCATGCGTCGCATAGGATTGCGAGAGAGGATCTCGTCGTCAACGGCGTCCTCCAGAGCGCTCTTGAGGATGCGGTGAGTGAGATTCAGCGTCTCCGCACTCTTTGACGTTGCTAGTTTCGAAAAGCTGCGCTTGATCTGCGGCGGCTTGAGATCGCACAACCGCGTGTTACCGATGTGCGGCAGCACATAGCTGATGCACAGGCGGTAGTTGTACAGGCTATTTGCCTTGATTCCTATTTTGCCGTCCAGCCAATTCGCAAGGTAGTCGCCCGTCTTCCTCTTGTCGTCAATCACAAGAGTACCGCGCTGGGCGTCTGCAAGGGTCCGGCTGACCCAGTCCCAACCCTGCTTCTTAGTACTGACGTATTTCGTGGGCCTTCTGCCGTCGGGCAGGGTTACGCGGGCTTCGTACCCGTCTCGATCCTTCCGCTCGACGACCGTCCCCGGTTTACGGCTTGCCATAGTCGTTCTCCTTGGTTGCCTCTTGTTCTTTCTGCTCCAGCCAGCGCTCGAGCCGGTCTAGGGGTACGCGGATAGAGCGTCCAAACTTGGCGCCAGGCAGCTCGCCGCTGTCTATCATCCGGTACACGGTGCGCGGGGTAGTGGATAACATCTCCGCCACGTCACGGACCGTGACCCATCGCTGTTTCCTCGCTGGATCGACAACTCGCAACTCGCGGCGGCCGGTGGTCTGAACATTGTTGGAACCTCCTCGACTTCGGTGATCCATTTTCTCTTTCCTTCTACACTAGATGGGTCAGGGGCTGCTGAATCGCTCAGTTAGTGGGTGCTGCATATTGCTCGTACGCCTGAGGAATGCGAAGGCGAGCCAGTAACCGGCAGCCAGAATCGACGATCATTGAAGTTGGAATCTGGCTCTCGCCAAACGCATCCGAGTAAACTGTGCGGGTTTTCGGCGTCATCGATGCGCCACTGGCAGGTCAACAGCATCGGAAGCCTACCGGAGTGCCCAACCGCCGCTGCGCCAGCCACTCGAGCGATGCGCTCCTCAGCCGCGTTGTCCGCGGTGATGACGAGGACGGTGGGGTAGCTGTTGTAGTCCCGCTGGAAGCGACCGGTCATACCATAGTGGTAGTAGGCGCCGAACTTCTTGAAGTAGTCGCGCGCGTTCATCGTGCCCCGGTCGTACTCCACGAAGAAGCCGTCGTAACGGGTACCGCGTCGGTAAACGCCATACCCGTCCGGCCGGAGGTGGCGACGGCTGCAAGCGGCGGCATTCTGCCACTCCACCATCGCTTCGTCACACCCCGCAGTGGTGTGCTTTCTGGCTTGTCGATAGAGACGGACGAAGATATCGTCCGCGTCGCGGGTGTGGGTCAGGGTACGGAGGAGCTTCCGCCGGGAGCCAACCGGCTTGTCAGGACCACCGCCAACGAGCCCGAGGTCGCGCACGGCGACAGCCAGAGAGAGTCCCAGGTGCGCCGCTACCAGTCTGAGTCCACCGGTCGTCAGCTCGGACAAGTCCGGAATAGTCTCTTCCCCGATCTCATCTGGGCTCGGGTGTCGTATCAGTCCTACTTCCAACAACCGATTCAGACGGTGTTGTACTGCCTGCGTGCTACTGCCCATCACGTCTGATAACTGGTTTGCAGTCAAGTACGGATGGAAGCCGATTACCTCCAGCAGCCAATAATCGGTCAGCGTAACCACCAGCGCTGTACGGCCCAAGCTTTCGGTAGCGGACCGTGCCGGGATAGCAAGCTCGTCGCCCACGATGCGGGGAAGTGGGCTGCCCGGGCGCCGAGGATGGAGCGGTGGTAGCTGGACGGGGCGAACGAGATTGTCGCGGGCCTGCTCGTCGGCCTGGACGGGAAGATCAGTCAGGCCACGGGAGAGATCGTCCCAGCGGGCGATGCGACTGACAAGTGGCGCCTCCCGGTGCGCTCGCACCAGGTCGTGGAGCAGGCGTTCCCACGCCCT
>JAABUZ0100002348.1_pt1 | contig 31781 bp, 32 predicted proteins | sample 5562091 | NCBI WGS metagenome assembly JAABUZ01 (sample SAMN12813069, study PRJNA571459) | rock metagenome | isolation source: Antarctica rocks | place: Antarctica: Victoria Land, Linnaeus Terrace sud | collected 2015-12-21
CGAGGAGCTGCTGCGGTTCTGGGCCGACCGCGGCGTGCTGGCCGGCGAGGAGGCGCGCCGGCGCCTGCCCGAGGTGGTGTGCCTGCTGCGGCGCGACGGTGTGATCGCCAGCGCCTGCTCGGTGTATCCCGCCGAGGTCGCGCTGATCGGCCATCGGCGATTCTGGATCTACCGCAGCCTGCTCGACGAGGACGTGGCCGGACGAGCGCCGGAGATGATCCGCGCCACCTTCGACGCCCTCAACGGCGAGTTCGACTGCCAGCCTGGCACCCTACTTCCCGGGCGCGCTCGCCCCGGAGCCCGGTCAGGGCAGCGCGTAGGAGCGCGCCGTCGTCGTCCCGCCCTCGGCGATCTCCGGGAACCGCGCGCCGGGCAGCACCGCGACGTCGAAGATCTCCTGCACCAGATCCTCAAAGCGCAGGAACCCGGCGATCTCGCCGGAGCGCAGATCGTCCATCCACACTCCGGACTGGCGCTCCTGCAGACGCCGGGTAACCGGCAGGTCACCGAACGTGGAGGACTCGCGGATCCGCGAGAGGCCGATGAACGCCGTGTCACCGAGGAAGGTGAGCCCGCGCGTGAACCCGGGCAGCTCGGCCACCGTCTGCACGCGCCCGCCGGCCGGGTCCGCCACGCACAGCGTTCCCGTGCCGGACTCGAGCAGCCACATTCGGCCCTGGTGCCAGCGCGGTGAGTGGGGCATGGATAGGCCGGCGATTGCGACCTGCGAAGAGGTGACGTCGATGAGCACCCCGCCCACAGCCTTGCCGGGCCGCCAGCTGCCCGCCTCGTCACCCGTGCCCAGCGCGGTCACATAGGCGATTCGGTCATCGATCACCGCCATCCCGTTGAGGTGGCAGCGGTCCTCGGGGGGCCAGCGCTGTGATGAATGAGGGCGCCCAGCGGGGAATAAGCTGTGATCGGCGTCGAGCGTGGCCAGACAGGAGAAGGCCGTGGCCACAAGCCACAGCTCGCCCCCGGCGAAGCCGAGGTCGTGGACGGCGATGTCCTCGGTCACGTGCCGGTTGCGCGGCAGGTAGCACGCGTCGTGGATCCCGTCCGCGTCGAGCGTCCGGGCGGCCGCGGGCATGTCACGCAGGTCCCACACCTAGCTGCGCGTGCCCAGGGCGATCCGCCCGGAAGCGACGGCGATGCCCATCGGCTTGTCGTACTCGCGGAAGTGCGTATTCAGCTCGCGCTCTCGTGCCCGCACGGAGACCAACCGGTTGGTCTGGTAAGTCGTGACCAGCAGCGATCCGCCGCCGGCGTAGATCACCTCGCGGAAGCTGGCGGTTGAGGCGCTGGCAAACGGAGAGCTTTCGGACGTGTCGCTGCGCCCCGCCCGAGCGGCCGCTTCGATCGGGGTCAGCAGCGCCTGGTCGAAGGCGATGCCGGCCAGCGCGCACACCCGTCGCAGCTCTTCACGAGGATCGGAGAGCAGGCGCGCGCGCTCGATCCGACACCATCGCTCGGGGACGAGCTCCGCGAGCTCTTCCGGGGTGGGCTCGTCCGCTCCGGCCGCGAGGAACACGAACCGGGCATCGGCCATGGCCTCGGCCAGGAACGCCACCGATCGATCAGGGCCTTCCCCGCCCCCACCGGACACGACGGTGGCGGCCACGACGCCCGTCAGCGAGCCGCAGGGAGTCGGTCAGCATCTCAGCCGACGTGCCGGGCGCCGCGACGACGAACACCGAGGCGGGGACGCGGTCGCTGGACACCGGAGGAGCCTAGTGGCGGCCCCGCTGCGCGCGCGTCACGGCGATACCCTGAGAACGGCGCTGATGCGAGTCGTGCTCGACAATCCCGCCGGCGACGCCGAGGACGTGGATCTGCAGCTGGGTCGCGAGGATGTGACCGTCGGTGACCTGCTCGACACACTGGTCGACGGCGCGGGTGCGCGCGGCATCCTCATCGACGGCCGCTTCTGCCACGTCGACCTGGCCCTGTCGGAGATCGGCCTCTACGAGGGCGCGCGGATCCACGCCGCCGACGGTGCCACCGGCGACCGACACCGGGACGGCGCGCCGCTGGAGCTGAGCGTGATCGGCGGCTTCGACGCCGGCCGGCGGCTTCCGCTGGCGCCGGGGGGTGTCGTAGTCGGGCGAGGAAGCGACTGCGACCTGGTGCTGGAGGACGAGGGCGTCTCGCGCCGTCACCTGCGCGTGGAGCCGAGCCCCGGCGGGCTGCGCGCCAAGGTCACCGACCTGGGGTCGGCCAATGGCACCTGGCTCGAGGGCAGGCGGATCAAGCAGCCCGTGGAGGTGGAGCCCGGCGCGGTGTTCGAAGCCGGGGACGTGGCCTTCACGGTCTCCACCCGGCGGGCGGGCCTTCCGGTCGACCCCGTCCGCCACGCCAGCCTGGCCGGGACGATCCCCTTCAACCGTCCGCCGCGGGGCCGCTCAGGCGCCGGCGGGGAGCCCCTGAGCACCCCCGAGCAGCCCGGCGAGACCAGCCGGCCGCGCTTCAGCGTCGCCTCTGCCGTCGGACCGCTGGTGCTCGGTGCGGTGATGGTGGTGGTCCTTCACAGCATCATCTACGCGCTGTTCATGCTGCTGAGCCCGGTGCTGGTGATCGGCAGCTGGCTCGAGCAGCGCCGCCACGCCTCTCGCAGCTCGCGCGGGGAGCAGCGTGACTACGCGCAGAAGCTGACCCGCTTCCGGCGGGAGGTGACCAAGCGCCACGCCGACACGCTCGTGCACCAGCGTGAGGCGCTGCCCGACGTGGCCGAGATCCACCGCCGCGCCACCGCCCCCGACCCCCGCCTGTGGGAGCGCCGCCCCGAGCACGAGGACTTCCTCACCCTCACGGCCGGCTTCGGCGAGGTCCCCTTCCGGCCCGAGCTGGCCGAGCGGCAGTCTCCCGGCCAGGATGCCGAGCTGGTGCTCGCCGAGCACGGCTGGCTGCGACTGGCGCCGGTGTCCGTGGAGCTCTCCGAGGGCGGCGTCGTCGGCATCGTCGGCCAGCGGGATCAGGCCCTGCCCCTGGCGCGCGCGCTGCTCTGCCAGGCGGCGGTCCTGCACGGGCCCGCGGACGTGGTGGTGGCGATCTTCACCGAGGCGCCCGGGCGCGAGGACTGGGACTGGGCGAAGTGGCTGCCCCACGTCCGCGACGCCACGGGTGGCTCCCGACGCCAGATCGCCGTCGGCCTCGCCGCCGGAGCGACGCTGGCCGCCGAGCTCTCCGAGCGCGACGAGGACGATCCGCGCCGCGTCCTGGCGGTGCTGGATAGCCCGGCTCTGATCGAGGGGCGGGGCGCTCCGGGACGGGCGCTGCTGCGCTCGGGCAAGGCCGTCAGCGGGATCGTGCTGGCTCGCTCCACCGAGCGCCTGCCGGCGGCGTGCACGACGGTGATCGAGCTGGATAGCGAGGCCGGCGAGGCACGGCTCCAGCGCCCCCAGGTGGGCGAGCGCGTAGACCCGCTGCTGGTGGCGGGCATGTCCGCGGACACCGCCCGGGAGTGCGCCCGCTCGCTGGCGCGCTTCGAGGATGCGGATCTGCAACTGCTCGGGGGTGCCCTGCCCGACCACGTCAGCCTGCTCTCGCTGCTCGGACTGGTGGAGCCCGACGGCTCCCAGCTGCGCGAGCGATGGCGCGCCAGCGCCGTGTCGACCAGCCTGCGGTCCACCTTCGCCCTTTCCGAGGACGGCCCGCTGGACATCGACCTGGTGGCCGACGGTCCCCACGGGTTGATTGCCGGCACCACCGGCGCCGGCAAGAGCGAGCTGCTGCGCAGCCTGGTGGCGGCGCTGGCGGCGCGGTACGCACCCACCCGGGTGAACTTCGTACTGGTCGACTACAAGGGCGGCAGTGCCTTTGGCGGATGCGCCGAGCTGCCGCACACCGTGGGCATGGTCACCGACCTCGACGAGCAGCTCGGCGAGCGGGCGCTGCGCAGCCTGGAGGCTGAGCTGCGCTACCGGGAGCGGGTGCTCCGCGAGCACCGCGCCCCGGACCTGATCGAGTACGACCGGCTCGTCGCCGAAGGCCGGGTCGCCCCCCTGCCCAGGCTGCTGGTGATCATCGACGAGTTCGCCACGCTCGCGGCTGAGCTGCCCGACTTCGTCTCCTCGCTGGTCGGCATCGCCCAGCGAGGGCGCAGCCTCGGCGTGCACCTGGTGCTGGCCACCCAGCGTCCCTCGGGCGCGGTCAACGAGAACATCCGCGCCAACACCAACCTGCGGGTGTGCCTGCGGGTGCAGACCCCCCAGGACTCCGCCGACGTGATCGACGCGCCGGCCGCGGCCAAGATCCCCCGCAGCCAGCCCGGCCGCGCCCACGTGCGCCTGGGGCCCTCGGAGCTGATCCCGGTCCAGACGGCCCTGGTCAGTGGCAGCACGGCGGCGGCGTCAGCCACCGCAGTGGCACTGGCGCCGTTCACGCTGCCCGCTGAGGACCAGCAGGAGGACGAGCGGGAGGCGGCGCAGCCGGCCGGCAGCGACCTGGAGCGCCTGGTGCAGGCGGCCGCGGAGGCGTCGGAGGGCACCGACCCGCCGCGCCGTCCCTGGCTGGCGCCGCTACCGATGGAGGTGGAGCTGGAGTCGCTGCTGGCGATGGGCCCGCCCCGACCCCTAGGGGGGGAGCGGGGGCTGGTAGTCCCGCTCGCGCTCGCCGACGACCCCGAGGCCCAGGCCCAGTATCCGGCCGGCTGGAACCTCGACGCCGGCAACCTCTTGCTCTACGGCATCGGGCGCAGCGGCACCACCACGGCGCTGTCGACGCTCGCCCTGGCGTTGGCGGACATGACCGAGGCCGCGCACCTGCACCTCTACGTACTGGACTTCGGCGCCGGGGAGCTGGCGCCGCTGCACTCGCTGCCGCATGTGGGGGCGGTCGTCGGCGCCGCCGAGCACGAGCGTCAGCGGCGGCTGCTGCGACGGCTGCGAGGCGAGCTTGGCGCCCGGCGCGGCCTGGACCCGGTCGCGCGTGCCGGCGTGCCGCGGATCGTGGTGCTGCTCGACGGCTACGGCGGCTTCGCCTCCGAGCACGCGGACCTGGGCGGCGACGCCCTGCGAGAGGCGCTGGCCCGGGTGTGGGCCGACGGGCCCGAGCTGGGGATCCACACCGCGATCGCCGCGGACCGGCTGGGGGCCGTTCCCACCGCGCTGGCCTCGCTGGCCCAGCAGCGGCTGGCCTTTCAGCTGGCCGATGTCGCCGACTACGCGCAGTTCGGGCTTCCCCGCCGGTCGATCCCGCGCTTCAACCCCGGCCGCGCAGTCGTGGGCGGGTCGGGTCAGGTGATCCAGGTGGCGCGGGCACCCGGACCGTTGGAGCACGGAGTGGCGCAGCGGGCGACGACGGGCGAACGAGCACCGGGCGGCCCGCCGCCGATCGGCGTGCTCCCGGAGAGCGTCGCCCTCGATGCGCTGCTGGGCGCGGGGCGCGGCGAGCGTGAGCCGCTGTTCGTCCCGATCGGGATCGGCGACGAGACGCTGGAGCCGGCCGGCTTCGAGCTCTTCGAAGGCGATCACGCGATGATCGCGGGGCCGCCGCGCAGTGGCCGCACCACCGCGCTGCTGGTGGTGGCGGAGGTGATCGCACGGCTCTATCCCGAGATCAGGCTGACGGGAGTGGCGACCCGGCGCTCAGCCCTCCGGGAGTGTCCGGCGCTGGCCCGCGTGGTCACCGCCGCCGACGAGCTGGCCGAACTGGTGGCCGAGGTGCGTGACAGTGAGTCGCTGCAGGTGCTGCTGATCGACGACGCCGACGCCGTCGATGATCCCACCCGCGCGCTCAGCGACTTGTTCGCCTCGCCGCTAGGGAACCTGCACGCCGTCATCGCGGGGCGCACCGATGCGCTCAAGACGCTGGGCCACTGGAGCGTCGGCGTGCGCCGTTCCCGCACCGGTCTGCTGCTCCAGCCCGAGGTGCAGGTCGACGGGGCGCTGCTCGGCGTGACGCTGCCGCGGCGTCCCCCGCCGCCCGTCCGTCCCGGGTGTGGTTACCGCATCGACCCCGGCGGCTTTGAGCTGGTGCAGATGGCAGCGGTCAGTACGGCGCCGGCCCCTCTCCGATGAAGCCGGTCTTGGTGATCTGCAGGAAGAGCTTCCTGCCCCCCTCTCCGAACATCCCCTCATGCGTGGTGGAGAAGGCCATCGCCAGGACGCCGTAGCGCGTCCGCACCAGGTACTGCATGACCAGCATCGGCACCGGCTCGGTTCCCTCGCCGAGCGACTCGCGGCTGACCCGCTTGACCAGCGTCGCGTCGTCGGAGAGTTCGACGACCTCGGTGGAGGCGGTGAGGTTTCCCTCGGCATCGTGCTCCTCGGAGGCACTTCGGCAGAGCGGAGCGGCTGACCGCCGCGATCGCCACGGTCATCGTGGCCACGACCTCGTGCCGGTCCTCGGGCTGGCTGGGCCGCAGCGCCCCGATCAGGATGACGTGGCCTCCGGAGCGCACCCGTTCCAGCGCCCTCGTGCCCTGGGCCACGGCCGGCGGTGCGCCGGGGGCCTCGGCGGCGATCTGTGCGAGATCTACCAGCTCGATCCCCAGGGGCATGCGCACCTGGAAGACCAGCTTGCTTGCGTCCGGCCGAACCACCGGGAAGCTCAGCAGTGGGCCCCAGCCACCCTCGCGGTAGATGCGCTCCGCTCTGCGGCGGCCCAGGAAGCTCACGGCGCGGACGCTACCCGCCGCACAGCGGCTCGGGAGTCACCCTCCCTTTGAGCTTCTCCTGCGTGGGATCGGTGACCAGCTTGTCGAACAGCCCGGCAGCGGGCTTGCCCACGTGCATCGCTGTCCCCGCCGCGCGGTTCGCCGCCTGGCTGGCCTGCACCGAGGCCTGATGGACCGCGGCCGGATCGGCCGGGTCGACGCCACGCAGGACGTTGGGGAGCTGCCCGTCCCTGAACGACAGCGACGCCGCCGCCGCCGGGTTGAGCCCGTCGCCGCTGAGGAGCTGGAAGTCCCGCATTCCCGCCGATGTCGCCCTGGCGTCAGCGACCGCCTGGTCGCCCTTGCCCAACACGTTGACGATCGTGTCTCCGGGCCCTCTGACGGCGTCCAGGGACCCGGGCACCGAGCCGAGATTCGGCGCGATCGCGAACGCCGCGTCGATGCCGACCGCGCCCCAGTGGCCCTGCGCGCCGTCGGCGAGCGCACCCGCTCCGATCCCTGCGGTCGAGGCGCGCCCACCCCAGGTGCTCACGCCGCGCGCCACCGTTCCGAGCGTTGAGGCGCTGTCACCGGCGGCGGCGGCGCCCTCGGCGCCGAGGAGCCCGCCTTCGGCGAGCCCATCCCCGCCGGCCAGCGCCGCATCCGCGCCGAGCACCTCCGGTGCCGCGAACGGGGCCGCAACCATCGCCACCAGGCTCGCCACCACCGCCACATCCTTGGCGAGCTCGCCGAAAGTCTTCCAGCTGGGATGCTCGATGAAGTCCGCGATCGCCTTGCCTGAGATCAGCGCCCAAGCGCTCTTGCCGATGCCAACAGCGGCCCCTTCGAGGAAGTTCCCCACGTCGTGCAGCGCCCCGGAGAGCCAGCTCTCCGAAGGAGCAATGCCCGCGGCATGGGAGACGGCGGAGCGGGCATGGCCGCGGATCCCGTCGAACTCGTCCAGCAGCTGAAGGCCTCTGCCCTCCAGGCCGCTGACCTCGCCCTGAAGGTTCCCCACCGCGCCGCTGGCCGCGTGCACCGCGCTCTGCGCGCTCACCACTACGGCAGTGGAGGAGGTGGCCCCCGGCGCGCCCGCGGCGGTGCTCAGGCTTCCCTGCGCCGAGGTCAGCTGACCCTGCGCCCCGGCCAGGCGGCTGCGGGCGTCCTGCAGCTGCGTGGCAATGCTCTGAAACTGGTTGTGGATGGGACCGAGCTGGGCCTCGTAGGTGTTCAGCGCGCTGGCCACGTCGCCGTAGGACCGCTGCACATTGTCCAGGTCGTGGGGCAGCTTGCCCAGCTTGAGGCGGAAGGCCTCCGCGGCCGGCCCCGTCCACGTCTCGTCGCCCTTGGCTCCGCGCAGGCCGGCGGCGCTGGTCTCCGCCTGGGTGGCCACGGTGTGGAAGCCGCTGGCCAATAGGCCAACTTCTCCCGGATCAGCGGCCAGTAGCCTGGCCGCGCGGGGATCTGAAAGGGGATCGCTCATGTCAGTGGTCAGTGGTGCTCCTCGCAGGACTTCTGTATCTCGGCCTCAGACTTGCCGTAGGTCGCCCCAGCCATGTCCAGTAGCTGCACCACCTTGGTCATGTGGTCCTTGAGCCGGTCGATGCCGAGGTGCCAATGACTGCTGAAGTGCTCGACCTCGCCCTCGAGGTCGGGGCCGCCGAGCAGCCCCTCGAACCCTGTCGCCACGCCGTGCATGGCCTGCATCTCGGAGTGGATTCCCGACAGGGTCGAGGAGAGCTCTTGCAGCGTTGCAGGATCAACGGTGAATGTGGTCATCGTCGCTGGCCTGATCGATCGTCTCCGCGCTCAGCCCATCGAGGTGCGAATCGCGTCCTCGGTCTGCTGGTACTGCATGCCGGCGGAGTTGAGCAGCCGGGAGATGCCGTCGAGCGCGTCCTTCAGCCCGGCTGCCGAACGCTGCCACTCGTCCCACAGGGCGTGGAACTGCCCGGAGGCGGCACCCTGCCACTCGCCGCCGACGATGCCCAGGACCTCGCCCTGCATCCGGCCGAGCTGGTCCTGGATGCTGTTGGAACCGCTCTGCACGTTCGAGGAGAGCGTGTGCAGCTCCTCCGCAGTGACCTTGATGAGACTCATGAAAGACCTCCGATGTGATTTCCGATGGCGCCGCACCGCACGACGCACCGGAAGTATCGGGCGCCACCGGCGAGCGTGGAAGTGGCCGGGGGTATGGAGTGGGCAATACCCGCCGAGCGGTCCTCCGGCAGTCATCCCGGCCGCGCCCCGGCCCCGGCCCCGGGCTAGAGCTTCGCCACCTGGCTCTGAAGCCGCTGCTCGTCGGTCTTGATCGCCTGCCGCGCGCCGTCATAGCCCTTCTGGCTGCGGCCCTTGGCGGCGGCCGCCAGCCGATGGTATGCGGCCGTGGCGCTCGTGAGCGTCGCCTTGAGCGGGCTCGCCAGCGGGCTCCGTCCCGCCAGCGGAGCGACCTGCTGGGCCGCGGAGGTGTAGGCGCCCGCGATCACCGTCGCGGCGCTGGCCTGATCGGCGGGGGACCGGGCCTTGCCCAGCCGCACCAGCCCCTGGGTGCGGGCTGCGGCCAGCTTCTGCACGATCGCCGCGAGCTGCCGGTTCGCCGCCGCCTCCCTGGCCTGAGCAGCGGCCGCGGCCGCCTGCGCGACCGAGCGGTGCGGACTCGAGGATCCGGCCAGAACCGCTCCCGTGGCCGCGGCGGCGGCCATGGCCAGCACGATCGCGCCCACCACCAGCCGACGCCGCGGGGTCTGGGGCGATGCCTGTGCCCCGCCCTCGCCCTCCTGATGGCGGCGCGCGATGCGGAACATCGTGGTGTGACTGCGCCGCGGCTGACGCTTGGGCGCGATCGTCGCCTGCGGCGCATCGGCTTGGCCCAGCGCCCCGACCGGAGCCGGCGTCCGGCCCCGCCCCGGCTGGGCATCAGGCGCGTCGTCCTCTGGCACCAGCCGGTCCTCCGGCTCCGCGGACGAGCGAGCGCTGAAGAAGTCAGCCGGAGGAAGGGTGTGCTCCTCACGCCGGGTGGGATCGTCGACGTTCAGCCTGGCCTCGCGCCGCCAGCGCGGTCCCAGCAGCTCCAGCACCACATCCTCCAGCTCCATCCACGCGATGTCGGCGCTCTGGAAGCGATCCTCGGGGCGCTTGGCCAGCATCCGCTGCAACCAGTCGGCCACGCCGGCGTCGATCTCGGGCGCCACCGAGCGGACCGAGGGAACGGGCTCGTGCACGTGGCGGTAGAGCACCGCCACCGGCGTGTCGTTCTCTTCGAACGGGACCTGCCCGGCGAGCATCTCCCAGGCCACCACGCCGAGCGAGTAGAGGTCGGTGGCCGGGGTCAGGTCGGTGCCCAGCGCCTGCTCGGGCGACATGTAGGCGGGTGTGCCGATGGTGGTCCCGGCCATCGTCACCACCGCTCGCGTGGCGGCCTTGTTGTAGGCCCGGGCGACACCGAAGTCGGCGATCTTGACCCGGCCGTCGACGGCCACGAGGAGGTTCTCCGGCTTGAGGTCACGGTGCACAATCCCGTGAGCCTCGCCGTGGGAGAGGCCGGCCAGCACGCCTTCCAGCACGCCCGCCACGTGCGCGGTGGTGAGCTCCCCGACGTACTGGCGCAGGGACCCGTGGGGGAGGTACTCCATGGCGATGTAGGGCACGCCGCCGTCCTCGAAGAACTCGTGCACGGTCACGACGTTGGCGTGGCTCATCCCCCCAGCCACGCGTGACTCCTCCACGAAGCGCTCGGCGAAGGTCGTGTCGGCGGCGTGGTAGGGCGCCAGCTCCTTGAGCGCGACGTACCGCCGCAGGTCCCGTTGCAGCGCGAGGTAGACAACGGCCGCCCCCCCGCGGCCGATCACCTGCAGCAGGTCGTACCGCCCCACCCGTCTGAGCACCTCTGGCATGAGGTGACGGAGTCTGCCACCGTAGGGAGTCGAGATGCTCTGTCCAGTGTGCCGACGCCAGCTCGCGCGCCACGACGCGCGCTGCCGCGCGTGCGGGACGCCACGGGATGGAGCCCGCCACCACCTCGATCTGGTGCTCCCCGGCGGCGAGCACGTGCCCCTCGACCGGCCCCTGGCGATCGGACGCGCCGCAGCGAGCGAGATCCGCCTCGAGGACCCCAGCGTCTCCCGCCACCACGCCCAGATCGAAGTGCACGAGCACGGCGCGTCGCTGACCGACATCGGCTCCAGCTACGGCACGTTCATCGACGGGCGGCGGCTGGCGGGCAGCGCGTCGCTGCGGCCCGGGATGGGGCTGGAGCTCGGCGATTGCCGGCTGCAGGTAGCCGAGCGCGTCGACCAGGCCGCCGCCGGTCTCACCATATCCGTGCCCGCCGGGATCAGCGTGGTGGTCAGGCAGCCGGGAGCCCGGCGCGCCCGGTTGCGGGGGCAGGGCGAGACCAAGCCGCGGCTGCGCTCGGGGTGGTCACTGAAGCGCCTCGACGCCGGCGAGGGCGAGGATCGCTTCGTGCTCAAGGACCACCGCTCGGGGTCGCTCGTGCGCCTCCCCGGCGAGGAGGCGGACCTGGCCCAGCTGCTCGACGGCACCCGCGATCTCGTGGAGCTGATCGGCGAGGCCAGCGCCCGGCTCGGCTCCGAGGGCCCCGCGCGTCTGGCACGGCTGCTGGCCGAGCTGGCCGATCGCGGCTTCCTGGCCGGCGTGGAGCAGACCGAGGACGGAAGCTCGCAGCGCGGTTGGCTGGAGCGGCTCGTCGCACCGCGTGAGCGCCCGCTTGCGTTTCTGCCCAAGATGATCGCCGCCGTCTACCGGCGCGGGGGCTTTCTGCTCTTCACCCGGGCAGCCCGGATCGTCCTGGGGCTGGTCGGGCTGGCCGGTTTGGTGGCCTTCGTCGCGGTCATCGTGGGTCGCTACGGGACGCCGCTGGTGGTGGCCCGGCGGGTAGGCCTGGGCGCGCTCGTGTTCGTGGCCGGGCGGTTCCTCCTGGTGATCTGCCACGAGCTGGCGCACGGGCTCATCGCCGAGTCCTTCGGGAGGCCGGTGTCGCGCGCCGGGATCAAGGTCGTGCTGGTGTTCCCCTACGTGTTCGTGGATACCACCGACGCCTGGTTCGAGTCCCGCCGGCGGCGGATGATGATCAGCCTGGCGGGGCCGCTCAGCGACGTGCTCCTCGGTGGGGCGTTCGCGCTGGCCTGCTGGCTCTCGCCCCCGGGCAGCGTGCGCGACGTCCTCTTCCAGGTCGCCTTCGGGGGCTACGTGGCCGCGCTCTTCAACCTCAACCCGCTGCTCGAGCGCGACGGCTACCACGTGCTCGTGGACCTGCTGCGCGAGCCGGGCCTGCGCCGGCGGGCCGGTCGCCGGCTGGCCGAGGTGCTCTCGGGCCGGCACAGCGGCACGGCGGGGGGGCGACTGCTGGGCTACGGGATCGCGTCGCTGTGCTGGTCGGCCCTGACAGTGGCCTTTGCGGTGGTGCTGTCGCTGCGCTACTACCACCGCCTGGCCTCGCTGGCCCCGCCGGCCCTGGTGTGGACGCTGCTGGCCGCGCTCTACCTGGTGCTGGCGCTGCCGCTGGCCGCACAGCTGCTGCGCCCCCTGTGGAGCCGCGCGTCGGGGCCGCGGACCGCCGATGAGGGCGGGCTCGTGCGCTAGGGGCCGGCCCGCGCGCGAGCCGCGGGCCGTGCGCTACGGTGCCGGGCGACGGTGAGCGCCACCCAAACGGACCTCAGGACCCCCGAGCCGCTCCCTCAGGGGCCACGCGCTCCGATGGCTGCGATCCGCACGATCGCGTTCGTGGTCGGCGCCTCCAGTCTCGGCGCCGAGATCGCCGCGGCGCGGCTGCTGGCTCCGTACTTCGGGGCCTCCACGGTGATCTGGGCCAATACGATCGCGACCGTGCTGGTGGCGCTCTCCGGCGGCTACGCGCTCGGCGGGTGGCTGGCCGACCGCCGCGCGAGCCTGCGGGGCCTGTGCCGGATCGTGCTGGCCGCCGCGGTGCTGCTGGCGATCGTGCCGTTCGTCGCGGACCCGTTCCTGCGCCTGTCGGTGAACGCCCTCGGTGGTCTGTCGGTCGGCGGGTTCCTGGGCTCGCTGGCCGCGGTGCTCGTGCTCGTCGCGATTCCTGTCCTGCTGCTCGGCATGGTCGCGCCCTACGCCAACCGCCTCGCGCTCACGGGCCTCCCGAACGCCGGGAGGGTGATCGGCCGGCTGTACGCGATCTCGACCGTGGGGTCGCTGGTGGGCACCTTCGCCTCGGCCCTCCTGCTGATCCCGTTGATCGGCACCCACCGCACCTTCATCACCTTCGCCCTGGCGCTGGCGGTGGTGGCTGGGGCGACCGCCGGCTCCTGGCGACTGCTGCTCGTGGCCGTGGCGATCGCGGCGCTGCTGGCGATCCCAACGCCCGCGGTCGGCGCCGGGACCGGTGGCGCCCGCGTGATCTTCTCCGACGAGACGCCCTACCAGTACGCCCGGGTGCTGCAGTTCCCCAGTGGCGAGCGCTGGCTCCAGCTCAACGAGGGGGTGGCGATCCACTCCCTCTTTAGACCGTGGAGCTACCTGACCGGCGGTTACTGGGACGACTTCCTGGTCCTGCCCCTGGCCGGCGAAGCGGGGGTACCGGCGCGGATCGCGATCCTCGGCGACGCGGCCGGCACCGTCGCGCGGGCCTACGGCCATTTCCTGCCGCGTACGCGCGTGGACGCGGTGGAGCTGGACGGCGAGCTGAGCGACATCGGCAAGCGCCTGTTCGGTCTCCACGGCCCGAACCTCCACCTGTACACCGCCGACGCTCGGCCGTGGCTGGCCGCGAGCCGGGCGCGCTACGACGCGATCTTCGTCGATGCCTACCGGCAGCCCTACATCCCCTTCTACCTCGTGACCCGTGAGTTCTTCGCCCTCGTGCGCGCGCACCTGAACCGCGGCGGCGTGGTGGTCGTCAACGTCGGCCACATCCCCGGGTCGGACGCGCTGGAGAAGGTCGTCACCGCGACGATGGGGTCAGTCTGCCCGCAGGTGATGCGTGACGTCGTCAGCTACACCAACACGCTGGTGGTGTGCAGCGGGCAGTCACTGTCGGGGCCGCGCATCCTGGCCGGGCGAAGCTCGCTGCCGGCGGAGCTGACCCCGCTGGCGAGCACCGTCGGCGAGCACCTGGCGCCCTCGCTGCGAGCCGGCGCCGTCTACACCGACGATCGGGCGCCGGTGGAGTGGCTGACCGACCTGGCGATCGTGCGATACGCGTTCGGGCAGCGGTAGCCGGGGTTCAGGGCCGGAGGCTGCGGACCAGGAAGTCGGTCTGATCGCCGACCGCCTGCTCCCAGGCCGCGCCGAGGTAGATGTCGAAATGTCCCACCGGGTAGCGGCGAATCTCCCCCTCGGGCGCGTCCTGTACGAGCTTCAGCGTCGCCGGTGCCGGCGCGACGGAATCCTCCTCGCAGACGCAGAAGAGCGCGGGGCAGGCGATCTTGGCCGCCTGGCGACCGGGCCGGTAGAGCGGAACGCGCAGGACGATCCGCGCCGCCACCCGGTTCTCCCACCGCGTCTGCGGCGGCGCCATGGCCTCGAACCCCGGCTGCGCATCCGCGGCGGTCATCATCGCCACCGAGCCCGGAGGCCCCACCGCGGGTATGTAGCGAGGCGAGGCTCCGCGCAGAGCGCGGAGCTGATCGGCCAGACCCAGCGCGCTGGCCCGGGCGGCGCTCATCGGGGACAGCTGCCTCAGTGAGGCGAGCCCATCGGTGAGCCGCGTGGTAGTCGGCGAGCTGCCGGTCGATGTCCAGCAGCTGGCGCGGCTTCCCCTCGCTGGCGCCGAAGTGGCGGTAGTCGAACAGCAGCACGCCCATCCCGGCGGCGCAGAAGCGCTCGGCGTAGGCGTCGAGGCGCAGCTCCCGTGTGGCGGAGAAGCCGTGCGCCATCACCACCAGCGGCACCCGATCTCCCCCACCGTCCGGGCACCATAGCCAGGCGGCGCATCGGGACCCGCCGGAGGGGAATTGCACGTCCTGACGATCCATCCGGGCGCGAGCCTACCCGGCTCGCCACGCGCCGAGGCGCCGCAGGCCGGACCTACGCCCCGTCCGGGGTGAGGAGGAAGAGCTCGATCTCGATGTCGGGTCCCACGTGGTGGTTTGAGATGAACGCCAGCACGTTGCGGCCGGTGAGGCGTTCGACGGCGTTGATGAACTTGTCCTGCATGGCGTTTTGGAATTCGTTGCGGGTCTCCTGGACGATCGTGCTGCGTTGAATCTCGATCATCGTCTTCTCGACGTCCGTATAGACGCCTCCGAGCACGCACGCCAGCAGGTCGTCTCCGAGCATCAGCGTCTTGGCGGTCAGGGGCTTACGGTGGTGATAGCGCTCGTGAAACGTGACCATCGCCTCGGTCACCGCGGCGAGCAGCCCTTCACCGGTGAGGACAACATCGGGGGCGGCATGCGGCCTTCTCTCTCGCCCTCCAAATAGATACGCGCGCGAGGCAGAAGGGCAAGAACCAGACGAGCTAACTCCAACGATAGCGTTGCCGGCGAGCTGAACAGCGGCTACGATTGGTCGGCCTTCCCCTCGCTGGCACCCCTCCACCCGGTCGTGAGTTCACCCAAGCTCAAGAAGAAGCCCCAGAACCACGGGGACGTGCTGACCGCGATCTCGGACGGAATGGTCGCGCTGCTCAAGGAGTTCTACGGCCGCGGCCCAACCCGGGCGAAGTCCTACTACGAGGACGATCTGGTGGTCTGCGTGCTGCGCGGCGGCTTCTCCCGCGTGGAGCAGACGCTGCTCGACGGCGGCCGCGGAGCAGCGGTCATCAGCCAGCGGATGGAGTTCCAGGGGGTCATGCGCGCGCGCTTTGACGCCGTGATCGAAGCGGCCACCGGCCGCAGGGTGATCGGGTTCATGAGCGGCAACCAGCAGGAACCCGACATGATGTGCGAGGTGTTCGTCCTGGCGCCCACCGACCTCGTCGACGAGCACGAGGCTTCCTCCCCCAGCACCGTTCCCCCGGGGTAGGCGAAACCGCCAGAGACCGGCGTTCGCGCCGGCGGTGGGCGACGCGCGTCCCAACAGGATGTCAATCTCCGACGGGTTGCTGACCGTCCCCGCGCGGGTAGAATTGAAGGGTGAAGGGCATCGCATCGTTGCGAAGTCTGGCCGAGCAGGCGGGCAGCGCAATCGGACTTCCGAGGTTCCTACTAACCCCGGAGCTCCGTATGCCCCCACCGCACAGAGACCGAGGCGCCGCGTGAGCCCCGCCTGGGCCGCAGGCAGTGCATCGACGGCCACCATCCGCCCGCGACTGACGACCGCGCTTCTCGATGCCGAGGTGATGGCCGACGTGAGCGCGGGGAGCGTCGAGGCGTTCGGCGTGCTCTATGACCGCTATGCCGAACGTGCCTACCGGGTAGCGTTCTCGGTCTCCCACGAGGACAGTCGCGCGCAGGATGCCGTGCAAGAGGCGTTCCTCTCGATCTGGAAGCGCCGGACCAGCTACCGCCCGCAGCGGGGCAGCGTGGCGGCATGGCTGCTGACCGTGGTGCGTCACCGAGCGATCGACATCGCGCGCCTCAACGGCAAGCACGTCGCCGGACGCGCCGGCGAGGCGGAGCTCCAGGGCCACCCGGCGGCCGAGGACGTGGCCGAGACAGCGATCCGGCGAGATGACGCTGACCGGCTGATGGCCTCGCTGGCCCTGCTTCCAGAAGAGCAGCAGGCGGTGATCACGCTCGCCTACTACGGTCAGCTCACGCACGCCGAGATCGCCACTCAACTCGGCCTACCGCCCGGCACCGTCAAAGGCCGGATGCGGCTCGGTCTGCAGAAGCTCCAGCACACCATCGCACGAGAGCACGCCTGACAGCGTAGAATAGGCGGGGCCAGCGATGGCGGCGGTAGCGCGACTACGAGGAGGCCGGCGCGGCCGGTGCTCGCTCACGCGAGGCAGGCACGGAGCGTTGGCGCAGCAGTGCCACGAGGACCGGGATGGCCGCGGCCTCGGCGAGGATCGCGATCACGATCGGAAGCCGCAGCGTCGGTTCCCGATAGCCGAAGAAGCTGCCCTGCAGGGCGATGAAGATGGAGATCACCGATCCCGCGGCCAATCCGATGGAGCCGACTGCGGCCAGCAGCCGCAGGACTCGATCGCTACTGATCAGCGCCAGCGCCAGTCCCGCGCCGCCGGCCGCGTTGAGCAGGAACAGGACGCCAACGGTCGGCACCTCGCTGATGAAGTCGACGTACTGCTGAAAGTGAACACCGGCGATCACCGCCACGAGGACTGCTCCCAGCAGTCGGAGCCTCGGCACCGAGCTCAGGCGGCGCATCAGCGGACCACCTTGATCGTGGCGGTCATGAACGCGTGCAGTTCACAGTGATAGGTGTAGGTCCCGGGGCGCTTGAGGTCGATCGTCTTGCTCTGGCCTGCGTTCAAGGTCCCGGTGTCGAAGGTCCGCCCGTTATCCGTGGCGGTGTGGGCCGTCGCGTCGCGATTGATCCAGGTGACCCGTGTGCCCACTCGCACGCTGAGAGCGGGCGGCACGAAGGCGTAGTTGCTGATCGGTACCGTGACGTGCGATGCCTTGGTGGTGAGCGACGCAGTCGTCTTTGCGGTCGTTGTGGCTCGATGATGGCCGAAGGCCAGCGCAAGCGCCGCCACCACGATCGCGACCACGCTCGGCAGGGCTAGAGACTTGATCCGCACACCAGGTGTTCGTGCGGAAGGGCTTGTTCAGATCACCGCATGCTCGAGTTGGGGGTGCGCCTCAGGGCTTGAGCAGGATCTTGAACGCGTCGTCCTGCTTCTTCTGGAAGATCTCGTAGCCATGCGGCGCCTCTTCCAGCGGGATGTGATGGGTGGCAAAGCTCTCCACCCCGAGCGGATCCTCCTCGCCGCCGACCAGCGGCATCAGATCGTCGATCCAGCGCTTGACGTTGGCCTGCCCCATCCGCAGATTGATCTGCTTGTCGAACATCTGGATCAGCGGCATCGGGCTCACTGCTCCTCCGTACACGCCCGACAGGGAGATCGTGCCTCCCCGCTGCACCAGTTCGATGGCGAGGTGCAGCGCACTGAGCCGATCGATCCCGACCGTTTCGATGACCTTCCGGGCGGCGGCGTCGGGCAGCAGGCCGGCGAGGCGATGCGCGAGCTTGCCCACGGGGGCGCCGTGCGCCTCCATACCGACGGCATCGATGACGGAGTCGGGGCCGCGGCCACCGGTTTGCTCGCGGACGAACCCCGGAAGGTCGTCATGAGCCTCGAGGTCGATCGCCTCTACGCCGTGGGCCCGAGCCCGCTCGAGCCGCTCGGGTACGAGGTCGATCGCCAGCACCCGGCCGGCGCCGCGATGCTGGGCGATCCGGCAGGACATCTCCCCAATCGGACCGAGGCCCAGGACGAGCACGCTGCCGCCCTCGGGAATGTTGGCGTACTCGACCGCCTGCCAGGCGGTCGGGAGAACGTCGGAGAGGTAGACGAAGCGGTCGTCCGAAGGACCCTCGGGGACCTTGATCGGACCGAACTGAGCCTGGGGAACGCGGAGGAACTCGGCCTGGCCGCCCGGGACCTGACCGTAGAGCTTGGTGTAGCCCAGGAACGCGGCGCCGGTGCCGTACTCCCGCACCTGCGTGGTCTCGCATTGCGACATCAGGCCCTTGTCGCACATGAAGCAATGGCCGCAGGAGACGTTGAACGGGATCACGACCCGGTCGCCAACCTTGATGTTGGTCAGCTCCGCGCCGACCGCTTCAACGATCCCCATCGGCTCGTGACCCAAGATGTCTCCCGCGTCGATGTAGGGTCCCAGGACCTCGTAGAGGTGCAGGTCCGAGCCGCAGATGCCCGATGAGGTCACCCGGATGATCGCGTCGGTCGGCTCCCGGATGGTAGGGTCGGGGACGGTGTCGACGCGCACATCATGATTGCCGTGCCAGGCAACTGCCCTCATCGCGGGGTTCCTTTCGTCATCATCGGTCCGCAATCGCTACCCGAGGCCCCGACCGGCAAACAAACAGAAAGGCGCGCGAATGCCGCTGACCGAGCAGATCACCGCGGGCGTCTACCGCATCGCTGATGGGATCGTCAACTGGTACCTAGTCGTTGAGGACGGGGAGGTGGCGCTCTATGACGCCGGCTGGCCGCGGAGTTGGCCGCACATCGAAGCGGCGCTCGGCGAGCTCGGGCGGACCCCCGGTGATGTGACGGCGATCCTGCTCACGCACGCTCATCCCGACCATCTCGGCGCCGCCGAGCACGCCCGTAAGGCCTGCGGCGCGCCAGTTCACGTGCACGCACCCGAGCTCGCGCGCGCCCACGGCCAGGCCAAGGGCTCCTCTCCCTTCACCCTGGTTCCCGGGCTTCTGCCGACGCTGTGGCGACCGTCGGCGACCGCTTTCGTGCTGCAAGCGACCGCGCGTGGGTTCATGTTTCCGACGTGGCTCAAGGACGTGACCCCGTTCGATGCCGGTCACGCCCTTGATGTGCCCGGCCGTCCCCGTCCGGTCGCGACTCCCGGGCACACCGAGGGCCACGTCTCCTTCGTCCTGGAGCACCAAGGCGTCGTGATCACGGGCGACGCGATCGCCACGCTCGACGTGCTCACACGTGCGCGGGGCCCGCAGCTGATGCCCGACCCGCTGAACGGCGATCCCCAGCGCACCCGTGCCTCGTTGGACTCTCTCGCGGGGCTGCAGGCCGACACGCTCCTCCCCGGTCACGGCGACCCGTTCCGCGGCGCGCCCAGAGATGCCGTCAGTCAGGCCAAGGCGGCAGATCGGTGAGGGCGAGGAGCCTCATGCAGCGGGCTGTAGCTCGACCTTGAGCCATCTCGGGCGACGTTCGTCAAACGCCTTGTAGGCCTCGATCGCGTCTGTGACACCGTGGAGCTCGGTGAGCACGGCGCTCGGATCGACCGCTCCGGTCCGCGTCAGCTCGACCAGATGGGGGATGTACTTACGGTGGTTGCAGTTGCCCATCTTGATCGTCAGGTTCTTGTTCATCGCCGCCCCGATCGGGAACGACTCCATCTGCGGCGGGTAGACCCCGATGATCGAGATCGTCCCGGCCTTTGCCACCGCCTCCACGGCCCAGCGCAGCGCCTGGGAGGGGGCGTCCCCGGCGATCCAGTTCTCGCCCTGCGGGTTGCGCTCCGGTGCCACCTGGTCTCGCTCAGCTTCGAAGTCGACATCATCGCTCGCCCGGCTCTCCGGGCTGGTGGCATCGACGCCGACCGCGTCGATCACCCGGTCGGGACCGATCCCGCCGGTGAGCCGCTGCAGCGCCTCGACCGGGTCCTCGGCCTCGAAGTTGATCACCTCAGCCCCGGCGCGCCGCGCCATCTGCAGACGATCCTCAAGCCCGTCCACGGCCAGCACCCGGCCGGCCCCCAGCAACTTCGCGCTGAGGATCGCAAACAGGCCCACCGGTCCGCAACCGAGCACCGCGACGGTATCGCCCGGGTGGATCTCGGCGATGTCGGCACCGAAGTAGCCGGTCGGGAAGATGTCGGAGATCGCGATCACCTGATCGTCGCTGACCTCGTCGGGCAGCTTGACCAGACCCACGTTGGCGTACGGAATCCGAGCCCGCTCGGCCTGCAGGCCGTCAAACCCGCTGGCCTCCTTGGGTCCGCCGAAGAACGCGGTGCCAGGGCCGTTGGGGTTGGCGTTCAGGCGTACGATCGCGTCGGTCGCATCCTGAATCTGGGGTCGGGGACGTCATCGACGCGAATGTCGCCGACGCCGTGGAACAGGACAGCTTTCATCGGTCAGTGCCCAACCGGATCGATGCCGAGCTGCTGGACTATGCCCAGTTCGTCGCTGGACCCCCACCGCTCGACGATCTGACCGTTCTCAAAACGCCCGATCTGCATGCCTCGGACCTCGATCTTCTTTCCCGTTGGGGCGATGCCGTTGAAATCTCCCTGATGGGTACCGGTGAGGGTGTAGGCGATGGCGATGTTCTCGTCGTCGGCGACCATGTGCGCGGGCTCGATATGAGCATCGGGAAATGCTGTGGTGAGCTCGGTGAAGAACGCCTTGAAGCCCTCGCGGCCGGCACCCTGCCCCGGCGCCGGGTCATGATCGACCGCGTCGGGAGCAAAGCTCTCCACGGCGACATCGATGTTGCCGCTGTTGATGTTCTCCGCCAGGCGCTCCTGGGCGGCGACGTTGTCTTCCTTGGACATGGACACGTCCTCTGTTCGGTGAGCGGATGGATGGCTAGGGTCTCCCCTACCCGGTCAGATGTCTACGACACCACCCACGGTCTAGAGACGTTGGCGTGGAGATAATCCTGGCCCTGACCTCGGCGGCGTTGTTCGCGCTCGGCACCGTGCTGCAACAGAATGCTGGTGCGTCAGCCCCGTCGGCGGGAGCGACCTCGGGGCTGTTGCTGCGCTTGGCACGACGGCCGGTGTGGCTGGCGGGAATCGCCTCAGACGTGCTGGGATTCGTGGCCCAGGCGGCGGCATTGGGCGTCGGCCGGCTGGCCGTGGTGCAGCCGCTGCTGGTAACGAGCGTGGTGTTCGCGCTGCCGATGGGGGCGCGGCTCGGTTCTCAGTACGTGCGACGCAGCGACGTGATCGCCGCGGTGCTCGTGGTGGTGGCGCTCGTGGCCTTCCTCATCCTCGCCAGCCCGTCCGGGGGACGTAGTGAGGCGCCGCTGGGCGACTGGGCGATCGTCGCCGTCGTGTGCGTGGCGGTGTGCGCGCCGATCGCGTGGCTGGGTCGTGGCGGGCCGGCGCCGCGACGGGCGGTGCTCCTGGGCACCGCCACCGGAATCCTGTTCGCGCTCTCGGCGGCGCTGACCAAGGCGGTGGTCGACGAGCTTCACAGCGGGGTCCTGCACGTGCTCGGCAGCTGGGAGCCCTACGCGCTGGCCGTGGCCGGCTACGTCTCGATGACCCTCAACCAGCTGGCGCTCGACACCGGCGCGCTGGCGGGCACGATCGCGACCAGTACGGCGTTTGACACGATCGCCAGCCTCGTGCTCGGGCTCACGCTGTTTCGGGAGACGCTGCATGTCACCAGCCTTCAGGCCCTCGGGGCGCTCATCGCCCTGGCGCTCGCGCTGCTGGGAATGAGCGTGCTAGCCCGCGCCCAGGAGGGACGCTCCGGGGCCCCCCGACACATCCAGGACCAGCGCAATGAACGAAGCTGACCGGCTGCAGCGCTTCGTCTGCGCCCAGGACCACGCGGGGATCTATGAGGCGGCCGTGGCCGAGCTGCGGGCCGGGCGTAAGCGCAGCCACTGGATGTGGTTCGTGTTTCCGCAGATCGCGGGCCTCGGTCAGAGTCCGATGTCCCGGCGGTATTCGATCTCGTCGCTCGACGAGGCCCGAGCGTACCTGGCCCATCCCGTTCTCGGAGCGCGGCTGATCGAGTGCACCCGCATCGTCAGCGAGCTTCACGGATGTGCCGCAGAGGACGTCCTCGGCAGCACCGACGCCATGAAACTGCGCTCGTCGATGACGCTCTTCGCCCATGCGGACCCCGGCAAGCGGCTGTTTCGGCGCGTCCTTGAGGCATATTTCGGCGGAGCTCCCGATGAGGCGACTGAACGCCTGCTCACAGGCTGAATCCTTTTTTTCCGAGACGGGCGGGGGCGACGGCGAGCCGGTACGGTGAGGCGATGACATCGATTTCAGAGAGTCCTGAGGCGGAGCCGGCGACCGGGACCGGGGGCCGGCGGGCCGGGACGACGCCGCGGATCGAGCGAGTCGAGATCTCGCTGCACGGTCACCGCGTCAACTTCAACATCGCCGGCCAGGGCCCGCCGGTGGTGCTGATCCATGGCGTCGCCGGACGCGCGGCGCAATGGGACCAGATCGTCGAGCTGCTGGCTGAGACTCACACCGTGATGGCGCCCGATCTCCTCGGTCATGGGGAATCGGCCAAGCCGCGCGGCGACTATTCCCTGGGTGCACATGCTTCGGGGATCCGCGACCTGCTGGCGGGCCTCGACATCAGGCGCGCAAGCATCGTCGGGCACTCGCTCGGCGGCGGGATCGCCATGCAGTTTGCCTACCAGTTCCCGGAACGCTGTGAGCGGCTCGTGCTCGTGTCGAGCGGCGGTCTCGGTGCGGACGTCCATCCGCTGCTCCGAGCCGCAACGCTGCCGGGCTCAGAGCTCGTCTTGCCGCTGATAGCGCATCCGCGCGTGCTGAATGCCGCGTCGGTGGTTCCGCGTGCGCTCGGACGCATGGGCTTGCGAATCCGTCCCGACCTCACCGAGATGGCTCGGGGTTATCAATCACTGGCAACCGCAGAGGCGCGAAACGCGTTCCTCCACACGCTGCGGGCCGTGATCGACCCGACCGGGCAGCGGATCAACGCCTCCGATCGCCTCTACCTCGCATCGAAGATGCCGACGCTGATCATCTGGGGCCGCCGCGACCGCATCATCCCCGTCGAGCACGCGCAGCCCACCCAGGAGGGTATGCCGGGCAGCAGGCTGGAGCTGTTCGACGGAGCCGGCCACTTTCCGCATCTCGACGATCCGCAGCAGTTCGCGAGGACGCTGGAGGCCTTCCTTGAGGAGACCGAGCCGGCGCAGCTCGATGCCGGCATGATGCGCGAGCTCGTGCTGGCCCGTGATTCGAAGTCAGCCGCCGTGCTCGAGCGCCTTCGGCGCGAGCATCCCGTTGCCTCACCGCTCTGAGCGGGCGCGGCCGGTCGGCGCCGATGGGCTATCGCGCTCGACGTCGACCAGCGAGAGCTTGTCGGCTCGCGACAGGCGCTTGATGCGTGCCTCCTCGCGGCGCGCCGCCGTGCGGTCGGGCATCGGGATCGCCAGCTGGAGCTCGACCGGCAGCCGGCTGGCCGTGTAGCGGCTGGCGCTGCCGGTTCGGTGACGGACCAGGCGGCGCTCGAGGTCGACCGTCCAACCCGTGTAGAGCGATCCGTCGCGGCAGCGCAGGAGGTACACCCAGGCCTCAGGCATCGCAGTCGAGCGGCGCGGTGGCCCCGGCTGGCCCCGCGCTAGATCCCGCCATAACCGCTCCATCCGGCCCAGCCTGGGCTATGCGGATCCCCGGTTCCGTAGCCGTTCCCGCCGCGGGAGTGAATCGGCGAGCCGGTGAAGCCGACGTCCTCTCCAGGCACGCCGACCTCGTCTACCGTGGCGTCAGGAACCCGCCCGTCGGCCATCTCCTCGCGTCGCACCGCCGTCTCGCTCATGAAGCGCCAACGCAGACGTGACGCGCGCCATGCTTCCAGGAACCGCATACCGGGACTCTACGCCATCGACCGGTCTCTGGCACCTCCCAAGATGCCGCGACGGTTCGTGCCCGCGGAGCAGATCGGACCGCGTCGCTGTGGTTCGCTTTCGCCGCGTCACGGCGGCGTCGCAAAGGCTCTCCTATCATCGCCGAGCGATGCGACAAACGATCGTCCGGAACCGACCGATCCTGGCCGCGACGGCAAAGGGTTTCGTCCTCGGCGCGCTTCGCCGCCGCGCGGAGTTCCGCCATCACGTCATGCGCGAGGCGTGGACGGTGGCCAAGCGTTTTGCCGCCGATTCGGTCGAGAACATTGAGTTCAGGGAGATCCCGTGCCTCGGCGACGCTGTCGTGGAGGGCTATCTCGAGGACCAGCAACGACTGGTCCAAGCGGCTCTCGTACGCGGCCTGGGCTGCCGTACCTGTTTCGCGATCGGAACCAACCGCGGGCGCACCGCCTGGACGATCGCCCACAACAATCCCAGCCTGGAGCTGTACACGCTCGACGTGCCTCCGGCCACCCTCAGGGACCAGACCGCGTTCGAGCTAGGCGACGACGATCGCTTCTGCTTTCGGGACGAGTCCTGCGGCGAAGCCCTCCGCGGGACACCCGAGGCCGAGCGCATCACGCAGCTCTGGGGTGACTCGGCCACCCTCGACTTCACGCCCTTCGAGGGGCAAGATGGACTTCGTCTACGTGGACGGCGCGCATACCTACGACTTCGTCAAGAGCGATTCTGCGAACGCGCTTCGCCTCCTCAGTCCCACCGGAACGATCGCCTGGGACGACTACACCACCGGGACCGGCGTGTACGAGCACATTCTCGAGATCGCTGCCTCGTCGGACCGCCCGATCTATCACGTATTTGGAACCAGGATGGCGCTCTACAGCCGCCAGGACTTCGTGCGGCGCCTTCCGCCGAATGACTTCGCGTCAGTGCCCGCGGTGTAGCGTCTCCGGCGACGTCGCTCGAGCTGCCCGTCAGTCCAGCAGTCCCAGCCGCTGCGCTCGCTGCACCGCCTCGGTGCGATTGCGCACTCCGAGCTTGCGATAGACAGCGCTCGTGTGCTCCTTGACGGTGTGCTTAGACAAATGAAGCGCTTCGGCGATCTCGGGATTCGTGTCGCCTGCGGCCATGAGGCCGAGCACCGCCCGCTCGCGGTCGGACAGACCGAGAGCGCCGCGGCGCCGGTGAGACTCGAATGTCGTCTTGCCGAGCCCGACTGCCCGGACGGCAGCGGCGAGTCGACGCGCGGACCAGTCCTTGTGCGCGAACCCCGAGGCGCCGGCGGCACGTGCGGCGCGCGGCGAGATGTCGCCCGCTCCGGAGAAGAGCAGCACACGCGTGTGCGGTGCTGCGGCCCGGATCTGCTCGCAGATCTCGGCTCCCGACTCCTCGCCAATGAAGAGATCTACGAGCGCCACGTGGGGTCGGTAGCGCGCCGCGAGCGCGAGTGCCTCGCTCCCGGTCCTCGCGCTCAGGCATCGCTTGACCCATGGCTGTTGCGTGAGCATCAAGCGACAGCCCCAGTGCACCACGTCGTGGTCGTCGACGACGAGCACGTTGAGGCGCTCGGGGCTACGCTCCTGTTCAGGCATTGATCGGTACTACCAGCCGGACCTGCCAGGTGCCCAGGTCGCGCTCGCCGAACTCCACGACGCCGCCGCTCTGCAAAGCCTCTAGCGCGGCGAGCCGCAGTCCCATTCCGGCGCGATGTTGGCGCCCCGTGACGCCATCGTTGGCCACTTCGAGGACGAACGTGCCAGCGAGACGTCCAACGCGGACGCTGACGCGGGTTGGACTCGAGTGCTTGTGCGCGTTGCGCACCGCTTCGGCGAGCACCGATTGCGCCAGCGGCTCGAGCGCCGCGGGGACATCGCCCACGCTGCCGGTCTCGAGCGTGACGCCGAGATCCGGGTGCACACGGGCCAGTCGCTCGACCTCTGCGAAGAACGTCGTACGGGTTGCGCGGGGCGCCCGCCCCAGCGGTCGCTGCAGCGCGCTGCGCAAGTCTCCCAACGCCGCCTGCGTCTCGCTTGCGCAACGCGCGCGCGACCGAGCCGGGAGGTCACCTTCGCCGTCAAGGGCCATCGAGACGCCGAACAGCCGCTGGATCACGCCCTGGTGGATCTCACGGGCGAGGTCGATGCGCTGTTCGAGCTGCAATGCCTTTTCGGCTTGGGTCGCGACGATCCGTGCCACCGAGGCGAGCGCCGCCGCCTTGCCGAGGGTCCAAAGCAGGTACCGCTCGGATTCGTCCAGCGGGGGCGCGGACACCAGGCGATCGGTGAGGATCACGCCGATCGCACGACCGGCGGCCGTCATCGGTGCACACACGAGTCGCACGGGGTCGGCGAGGAGAGCCGCATAGTCGTCGGGGACCTGGGCGCTCAAGTCCCCGACGAGCTCGATCACCGTGTCCTCACGTAGGGCCCGCGCCGCGATCGGCGCTGACTCGACGGTCACGTGTGCCGCAGCGAACTGGTTGAGATCGAGGCCATGGGCGCCGGCCGCGCTCACGCGCCGACCAGCGGAGTCGTATCTGAAGATCACCGCGCGGCGCATCCGCGCGAGCCGGCAGACGGCCTCGCACAGCCGGCTGTAGAACTCGTCTCCGGAGACCACCTCGGCCTGCGAAAGCACCTCAACGAACAACTCGAGCGCGTCGACGTTCAGGCCGGTACGCTCGCGGACAGTCCCGCTGGCGCTCACTGCCCTATCCAGCGGTCCGCTATGCGGCGCTGGTCTCCATCAGCCCCAAGCCGGGCGCGTGGCGGGGCGTTATCCGCCCGTGTTCGTCGTGGCTTGGGCAGGCGCATCCCAGGGACTGATCCTAGCCGCCGGCAGGGGGCCGCGTTGGGCCCCCTGCAGACACCTGGGCAGTCCTTTCAGGCGGCGAGCGCTTCCCCGCGCGCGATCGCGATCGCTTCCCCGCGCGCGATCGGCCGCTTGCCCCAGCGGCTGCGTGTCGCGAAGTCCAGCAGCCGCTCGAGATACTCGCCCAGCGGCGAGACATGAATGCCCGCCGGATCGAGGCGCGCTCGCGCTCGGGCCTCGTCAAACACAGTCCCAATCGCGAAGTATGGGAAGTACGCCTGGCTGCCCTCGAGCGCCCGGTAGTCCCGCGAGCTCCCGCCGCGTTCGAGCGCCGCGAAGTCGGTGGGCGAGAGCACCCGAGGCAGAGGCCGCCGGAAGTAGCGGCTCGCGAGACTGGCGATCTCGCCGATCGTGCTGGCGTTCGCCCCCGCGGTCAGGTTGTAGGTCTCGCCTATACCGCCGCGATCCTCGCAGAGCGCGTAGATCGCATCGGCGACGTAGTCGACGGAGACAACGTCGAGAGGTGCCGACGGGATCGCCGGCACCGCCGCGAACAGACCTCGCGCAAATGCGCGCAGCGGCCAGTAGAGGACATTGAAGGCCGCGGTCCAGCCGCTTCGCCGATCGCCGACGACGATGCTGGGGCGCAGGACCGTGAACGGCAACCCCGCTCGCGTGCGCACGAGCTGCTCGGCCTCGAACTTCGACTGCTCGTAGGAGTTGTGGAACTGCTGCCCCACGTCGAGATCGCACTCGGCGAAACGGCCCTCATGAGTGCCCGATACGTAGGCGGTCGACACGTGTGCGTAGCGCTCGAGGCCACCGCGCGAGCACGCGAGCTCGGCGAAGTCGAGCATCCGCCGCGTGCCTGCGAGGTTGATCGCCCGCGCTTCGGGCAGCGGCAGCGTGAACGCCACCGACGCGGCCGAGTGCACGATCGTGCTCACCCGCCGGGCAAGCTCCTCAGAGCGCTTCGGCGAAAGCCCGAGGCGTGGCGCGGCGACATCGGCGGCGACCGCGTGCACGCGCGGCGCGTACTGTCGGCCGCGCGCGCCGAACAGGTTTGCCAGCACCGCGTCGATCCGCCCGCGGGCGCCGTCGTCGCTATCGGCTCGGACCAGTGTGACGATCGGCCGGTCGGTGCGCTCGAGATAACGGGCGAGCAGCTCCATCCCGAGGAAGCCGGTCGCGCCCGTGAGCAGCACCTCGCCGCCGCCCAGTTTCATGCCGCACCGCCCAGCGACCGCAGCGCCGACGCGACCCGCGCACGGGTCTCCGTCGGCGCAATCACCTCATCAACGAAGCCGCTGGCCGCGGCGATGTCGGGGTGAAGCTGGGCGCTGGCGTAACCGGCCGCCAAGCGCTCCCGCGCGGCGCCGGGATCCGGAGCGGCCGCCAGCTCACGGCGATGGATGATGCCAACCGCCGGCTTGGCGCCCATCACGCCGATCTGCGCCCCTGGCCACGCGAACACATAGTCCGCCCCAAGATCCTTGGAGTTCATGGTGATGAAGGCGCCTCCGAACGCCTTGCGCAGGATCACGGTCACGCGCGGCACCGTCGCTTCGGCGAACGCATGGACCAGCGTGGCGCCAAACCGGATCACGCCGGCCGACTCCTGCCGCGTTCCGGGCAGGAAGCCCGGGGTGTCTACGAGCACCAGCAATGGGATCCCGAACGCATTGCACTTCTGGACGAAGCGTGCGCCCTTCTGGGAGCTTGCGGCATCCAGTACGCCCCCGAGGTAGCGCGGCTGATTGGCGATCACGCCGATGGCGCGTCCCTCGATCCGGATCAGCGCCGTGACCAGGTTGCGGGCCCAGCCGGCGGAGATCTCCAGCAGCTCACCGCCGTCCGCGATGCGGCGGATCACCTCCCGCACGTCGTATACCTTCCGCGCCTGCGGCGGAACACACGCGCCTGGATCTCGGCCGATCTCGGGCCGCGCCGGCGCAAGCCGCGCGGGAGCGTCCCGGTGGTGCGGAATGTAGCCAAGCAGCTCCCGTACCTGGTGGGCGGCGTCGACGTCGGTGCGTGCGACGAAATGGCAGACGCCGTTGCGCTGATGAACTCGCGCTCCGCCGAGCCCGCGGGTATCGACCTCCTCGCCCAGCGCCTCGCGCACGACGCCTGGCCCGGTGAGGAACATGCTCGAGTCCTCGGTCATGATGGTCCAGTCCCCGAGCGCGGGCGCGTACGCGCCGCCGCCCGCCGACACGCCGGTGATGACCGAGATCTGCGCCACGCGGCCAGATAGCGCGACGGTCTGGCGGAAGATGCGACCGTAGCCCCCGAGCGCGGCCACGCCCTCTTGCATACGGGCGCCGCCCGAGGAGACGAACCCGACCACCGGCGCCCGGGCGCGGCCGGCAAGCTCCAGCACCCGCACAATCGTGTCCGCGTGCGCCTCGCCGAGCGACCCGCCCGCGTAGCCTGGATCCTGCGCATAGCAGAACACCGGACGCCCGTCGACCATGCCCGAGCCACCAACAACGCCGTCGCCCGCACGGGCCTTCTCGCCCATGTGGCGCGAGTGCACCCCGGAGCGGATGACCTCAAGCGAGTCACGGTCGCACAGCACTTGCAGGCGCTCCAGCGGCGAGAGCTGAACGTCGGGCCGGGGGGCGAGCGCCAGGTTCATGTCGCTCATCCAACCCCCCATTCCGCGACCACGGCGCCCCAGGTGAAGCCGGCGCCAAACGCCCCCAGCAGCACCCGATCACCCTGATCGAGCGCTCCGTGGCGCTCGCTGTAGGCGAGCGCGAGCGGAAGCGTCGCCGCGGAGGTGTTCCCGTACTCGCCGATGCAGTCCACGACGCGATCGGCGGGAAGGCCCAGACGCTCGCCGACGGCGCTCAGGATCCGGCCGTTGGCCTGGTGATAGACGAACAGGTCGATCTGCTCAAGCGAGACCTCGGCGGCCTCGGCCGCGGCGAGGGTGCTCTCGCTCAGGCGGGCGACAGCCTCGCGGAAGGTCTCGTGCCCGCGCATCCGGATCAGCGCCTCGCCGCGCTCCACGAAGATGTGCTCGGCCCCCCGGCCGTCGGCGCCCAGCACGACCGGCCCGATTCGACCCGGCTCGTCCGTCGCGACGAGCACCACGGCGCCGGCACCATCCGCGAACACCGCCGCCGTCGCGCGATCGTCGGGATCCGTGATCCGCGACATGAAATCGGCGCCGATGACAAGCACGCACCGCGCGCGCCCCGACTCGATCTGCCCCGATCCAGCGGCCAGCGCTGACAGGAAGCCCGTGCACGCCGCGCCAACATCGAACGCACCTGCGTGGGAGGCGCCGAGCGCGGCGGCCACCAGCGGCGCCGCATTGGGCAGCAGCTCATCAGATGTCGTCGTGGCCACCAGCACCAAGTCAACCTCGAGCGGGTCGACGCCGACACGATCCAGCGCCGCTTTGCCCGCGGAGGTGGCGTGGCCCGCGAGGCGCTCGTCGGGGCCAGCCAAGTGCCGTGCGCGGATGCCCGTACGGCGCTCGATCCAGTCATCGCTGACGCCGAGGCGCGCGCTGATCGTCGCGTTCGAAACGACGTTCGCAGGCAGGCTCACGCCTACCGACGCGATTGCAGCACCTGCCCTCGTCCGGCTCCGGCCGGGTGCGTGAAGCAGCGGGCCGGGTTCGCTTGTCATCGTGTCCACACGCACACGATCGCCCAGCAGGGCACGTGCGTCTAGCTTGCCAGCATCAAGACCCGACAGCCGGGGGGTTTGCGCGCCGCGCCACTGTGCCGGGATCTGGCTTGTGTGCCAGGGTGAACAGAGATGACCCGCACCGAGCGCATCGCCAACCTGATCGGCGTGATCGTCCCTTTCGTGGCGGTGCTGGTCGCAATCGCCCTGCTCTGGGATCGTGCCGTCGACGGCTCGGACCTCGCGATCCTCGCGGCGATGTATCTGCTGACTGCGGTCGGCGTCACCGTCGGCTTTCACCGGCTGCTCACGCATCGCGCGTTTCAGACCTACGCGTGGCTGGAGCGAACGTTCGCCCTCATCGGCTCGCTGTCGGTGCAGGGCTCGGTGATGGACTGGGTCGCCGACCACCGCAAGCACCACGCCCATACCGACCGGGAAGGCGATCCCCACAGCCCGCACGTCGGGCACGGCAGCGGGCTCGGCGGGCTCTGGCACGCGCACACCGGGTGGCTGCTGCGTACGCAGGGGCAGGCCGATTGGAAACGCTACGCGGCCGAGCTCTACGAGGACCCGCGCATGCGGCGCATCGGCCGTCACTTCCCGCTGCTCGTGCTGGTCTCGCTCGCGATCCCCACGGTGGCCGGGTTCGTCCTTCACGGCTTCACGCTCGCAGGCGCGCTTCGCGGCCTGCTCTGGGGCGGACTGGTGCGCATCTTCCTCGTTCACCACGTCACGTGGTCGATCAACTCCATCTGCCACTTCTTCGGTCGCCGCCGGTTTGAGATCGAGGACCGCTCGACCAACGTCGCGTGGCTCTCGCTGCTCTCGCTGGGCGAATCCTGGCACCACAACCACCACGCGTTCCCCCGCTCCGCATACCACGGCCTGCGTCGTTGGGAGATCGACCCTTCAGGGCTGATCATCTCGGCGCTCCAGCGGCTCGGTCTAGCCTGGAACGTGGTTCGGATCAGCCCCGAACGACAGCGCCAGAAAACGCTCCCCGCCAGGAAGCCCGTGCCCGGGCCGGTGACCTGAGCACGGCAGAGCACGGGGATGTGCCGGTCAGCGATCCGGGTGCGCTGGAGGGGTTCTCACGCTCGGCTGGGCTGTTCTGTGCGTTGGCGGGCTGGCTGGCCGGCGAGCAGGCGCGTGGGCTTGAGCACGGGCAGCTGGAAGCGCGCCTGCAAGAGGACAGCCGTGAGCTGGTCCGGGCTTTGCTGCAGGATCATCTCGATCTGCGTGCCGGTTCGGAGCGGCGGCTTGAGCTGGTGGTCGGCGTTGACGGGGCGCGCCGTGCGAACGTTGAGCGTGCGCATCCGCGAGCGCTTGAGACGGTGTTCGGCGAGGTTGCGGTCACAAGGCTTGCGTATCGCGCGCGCGGCGTTGAGAACCTGTATCCGGCCGATGCGCAGTTGAACCTGCCCGCGGAGAAGCACGAGGGTGTCAGTTCTTCCGTGTAAGCTGACTATTTGATGGTAACAGTTACTCCGGATGTGTCAAGTAGTGACAGTCAGATTGCAGTGTCGGGAATGCGGTCGCCGAACTCGATCTTGAACGCGG
>JAABUZ0100002351.1_pt1 | contig 31749 bp, 30 predicted proteins | sample 5562091 | NCBI WGS metagenome assembly JAABUZ01 (sample SAMN12813069, study PRJNA571459) | rock metagenome | isolation source: Antarctica rocks | place: Antarctica: Victoria Land, Linnaeus Terrace sud | collected 2015-12-21
TTCCCCCCCTCCCCCCCCCCCCCCACCCCCCCAAAGAAAAAACCAGCCACCCTAACACCCCACCCCCCTCCCCACAGCGAAACCTTCCAAGAAATGATCAACAGCATCCGCACCCCCTTCCCGCAATGCATCGCCCTCCTACGCCAGAACATCGCCCTGGATCCCCATTTCCAAACCTTCTACACCTGGGCGCGCGAGGCGCACGTCCCCGTCATCGTGCTCTCCTCGGGCATGACGCCCATCATCCGCGCGCTGCTCGTGCAGCTCCTCGGTCCGGACGCGGAGGACATCGAGATCGTGTGTAATGAGGTTGTGGACCGTGCGCCGAGGACTAAGGAGATGGAGGGGGGGTGGGATATTCGGTTTCATGATGACAGTTAGTGTCTATATCTCACCCTGATGATGGAGATGTGGCACTCGTGGGATGGCTAGTGGGCGTTTTGGAGGAAGAGAGATGCTGATGGGGGAGTTTTGGGATAGGTGGCTTCGGCCACGACAAGAGCCTGACGATCCGTCCCTACGCGGAGTATTTCAAACAGCACCCTGCGGAGCGGCCGACGATGTTCTATGCCGGCGATGGGGTCAGCGATCTGAGCGCGGCGAGGGAGACGGATTTGTTGTTTGCGAAGAAGGGGAGAGGTGGGTTTTGCCCGACTGATGACTCCCTTGAGAAATAAGCCTGGGGGGGGGGGGGTGAGAGTATATGCTGACGTTGTGGATATAGATCTAGTAACGTATTGCGAGAGGGAGGGTGTTCCGTTTACGGTCTTTGAGGATTGGGGGAGTATATTGGAGACGACGAGGAAGATCTAGTGAGTCGTTTCTCCCTTTCATGGAGGTTGGCCGGGGGGGGGGTGGCTAATAGGCGTGATAGCGAGGGGAAGGCTAGTGTCAAGGATGTGTCGTTGACGGACTGAAATGTGCATCGGTGGCTAGGGGGGCTGGACTAGACGATTCGATCATAGAGCAGGAGCATAATAGATCTTGAGGAGATATAGAGCGGCTGGTGTGATAGAGATAGATTTGTTGTAGAGAGCGATCAAAAAGACTTTGGGATTCGTTTGCTCGAAGTCATTGAATCTTCATCTACTTTCTCTATACGTAGTTCTACCGCTACCCCTATCGTCCATGCCTGCGTCCACAGCCTACCGACCAGGTGCCCATGGCCGAACCCTTTACGGCTGGTATACCTTCCCAACGAGACGAAGCCACAAAGAACAGCCTCTCCATACTAGACCTCTCACAACAACCGAACCTCGTCTGATCTCTCGCCATGCCATCCCTTCCCTCCCCACCATCGCTCCGACCACGCTTAACCCAGCGCCCTCCCCACACCGTCAAGAAACGAGTGCCCTTCTGGACGCAGCGCAAACCTTGATCATTCCAATCACCTAGATATCAATCCGCTTTGACTCGTCTTGCCACTTTTGCAAGACTGGATCGATTGATTCTAAAGACATTTCGTGCTTTGAGAAGCTGATTGTGAAGTGATATAGCAGCCGGGGGTCAATTGAGGGTTACTCGCACTGAGGTCAAGCTATGGTCGCAGAGTAGCTTTGGGAAGGCCTCTTCATCCACCGTGCTTTGCTTCTCTTGGGCGTCATTCTCCTTCCCCAGATCGGCGGAACACTCCTTCAGAGAGCCATTTTCTTTTTTGCTCCCTTCCAGCCTTGAGGTGATTGGGACCAAGCTGAAGCATGAGGGTCGAGGGGGCAACGACTGAGTAATTGTTGATAAGCTTTCATGCTTGGGATCTCCTGACGAATGGCGATCCTCGACGCCTTGTGACTATTCGCAGGCGCTCATACGCAGTCTGCTCTGCTGTTGAAAATTTCTGTCAGAGTTGAGAGAAGGATTGCTGCGCGCCCGTGTTTCGAATGTGTCGATGGTTGCCTTCTTTCTTATGGCTCGGGCCCTGACAGTGAGTATAGGTCCACTTTCATGTTAGACGCGATTGGTAGCACGGCTGAATAGTCGATTGAGTATGAAAGGTAATGCGAAGAGCTGGAACCCGATCATTGAAATGTTAATGCGGAGTATGTAAGACGAAGATCGAAAAAGGAAACGCGTTGTGCTAATGAGAGAGGAGGGATAGTCGTTCTTCGGAGATGGTGAGTCTGGAGGGGATGGTTCGAAGCGGGGGGATTGCTAGGGAATCTGGCGGCGTTGCATTTGCTGTGTTCGGTGTTGGTGGGTGGGATCTTTGTGTTAGAGTGTAGTTTGCCGCGCTGTAGAATGGATGAATTTAAATCCTCAATGGTGTCTGTATGTTTTTGGCTCCTCCTCTGGTGTGCTCATTGCCTGCGGGAAAATTCGGGATCCCTCGTTGGTTTCAGTGCTACCTCAATATTCAGAATGTGGTTCCCCCCCACAACTTTTGAAAATCAATTTTTTTTTTCGCCGCCGGATTGCAAATACCACCAATTCCTCAACATCAACGCATCTAGATTACTACAAGTTCTAGTAAAGTATTGATAATAGTTTGTACACTAATCCTCATCGAGTTTGAGCATTTCAACCACGATTGTGTGTACCTATTGCTGTCGAGAGACTTTAATCGAGCGCATTTGATAGGGCTTGATAGAGACTTGATGGGGGCTTGGTGGGGGCTTGGTGGGGCTTAAGGAGTGCCCAAAATGTGCCGAGGTGAAGCTTTAAAAAACGCAATTACACACATAACTTATGTCACAAGTTGGGTTAAGAATTAAGAATGCTGTAGAAGTATTTCTCGATATAGTGTTTCTATTCAGTATCGATTTTATGCAGAAAAATAGCGTTGGTGTTGAGAAATTGATGGTATTTGCAATCCGACGTCGAAAAAAAAAACTGATTTTCAAAAGTTGCGGGGGGGAACCACATTCTGAATATTGAGGTAAGGATTCATCGATCCCGTGCGGTCTCGGGTCACGGAAGCCCAGACCTGCCATTGCCATGATTTCGTTCGAGAGCCTTGTGACCAGATGGCTTCTATTGATGCGCCCGAAGCTGCCATGTATTCCGCTTCGGTTGCAAAAGTAGACACGGTCTATGGACATTGTGATGCCTCACCATATCGCACTGGCTCCAAATATGGTAGATGGCCATCCCGTAGTCGATTTCCCAGTGTCCTCGTCGACATGAGGCTGCAGTGTATATCTGTTGTCTCTCGAGGATACGTATATACGGGTGTGACTGCATCCATGTGTGTCTGATTGGGGTTCTTGATGTTCCTCGAGATTGGTGCCGGCAGCAAAATCTACGTCTGCTCGAGTCTTGGTTAAGGGTGGTTCAGTGATTCTACCATGGACAAGAATGATGGTTGAGTTCCGGATTGCTCATTGCATCCTCGCATGGAAATTTCCCGACGTTCAGTGGTGTCTTCGCAGGGTGTATATTGGCCAAACCCGAAGTAATTTGGGATTTATCGAGTGACTACTCCTCGAGATCTCCGGTACGCGGCCTTCCGGATGAACAAATCATATTTGAAGGTAGTACATAGGACTCACACATTCGTCATTGAGGAGGCTTTGGAGTTTTCTTATTCTAGCTGGTTCAAGTCTTTGAGAAACAGAAAGAGCCAGTAGCATGAACAATGTGATTGACTGCTGATGCCCATCACTAGTATTTCAATGGCAACCTTACGCAACGTGCTTTCAATCCTCGAATTTAGCCAGGATCAACGCAATATCGTCTCTTTCACGCCCCACTGACTCTCCGTTCGAAAGTGTGTCTCTGGACCGTGTCATATGCAGAATTTTGCTCATCGAAGTAGCTGTGCCCAACCGCAACCGGGTAATAAGGGGCAAGTCTGCTAGTCGACAGCAGCTCGGGTGAGATTGAACTCACAGTGAAGGGAGACACAGCCGCAGTGGGCCGCATAGAGCTATGTACTGACAGGCTGGATGCTGAGCCCGGGGACGTCGCTGATCGTTGAAGCGGTAGCAGCTTATAAGCGGATTCGTCTGGGTCTGAAAGCGACGTGGAGATAGGATCGCGCCACCAAAGCTTAAAATCTTTTCCTTCATCTTTAACTCGCTCGTAAGAATGGAGAACACTCTTGTGGGCGTGGACGAAAGGTCGAGCGCATTGTACGAGAATGGCATGGACGCTCGCGAAAATGCTGTTGTTTTTCTCCGAAGATTCCTTCGGGGACATATGACCAGAATCTGTGTTCGTCTTTCCGAAGGCTTGTCTGAAGAGGCGCTTGACCTTGTTTCCAGTCCAATGCAGCGCATGTCCCCAAGCAGCATGATGCTCTTGTACGACAGCTGCTACGACTACAAAGGCGCCACCGACATAACTGCTCCACTGTCCAACGTTGTCGGACCGCTCTGAGACTGGATAACCCCACACCTTGATCTCGTTAATGACGACAGAGAATGTGAAGACCGCTGGGCTAACGATGGCCACCGCTATCGCAAAGATGAAGAAAAGGGAGGCTATAGCTTTGGCTATGTAATAGCGAGCCTTGGAGGCAAAGCCTGCTCGATCGCTATAAGAAGATTTGCCCCCAATTACAAGAAACACCTTATTCCTTAACTCGGCTTGTGTGAACTTGACCTCCAACAAACCAAGGATACCGTGACCGAATATGAAGATAAGCAACAGGGCATCAACAATATTGAACCAAAAAATAGCCTCAGATTGGGTCAGCTTGATGGTTGTGTTTGAGACCAGATATGCTTGCAAGTTTTGTCCCGTCCTGAATGGGGCCTGAGACAGCGAGACGGCACCGCAAGTGTCGTTACAACCGCAACTTTCATAAAAAGCGGATGACATGTAACCCATGTAGCTGTGTAAAATGTGAACCAACGTGCAATTCTTCGAAGCGTCAACGGCACAAGTCACCAACTGATCCGAATCAACAACTGAGTGCAACCTCCCCCAGACGGCGAATAAGGTCGGCACCACTGCTGCAAATATCAAAGAACCCCAGAGAACAGTTACAGTGCGAGCGTGTTCGCGAACTATTCCGGTGGACCAGTTGAGGATTGGGGTTAGCATTATACAGCCAGCCACAAGGATTGGAAAAATGCCCGCAAGATCCAGATCTCCGTAATCGCTAGCTTTAGCATCGTGAGGAAGGGCCACGGCGTAGTGAAGGCCTGGTATGGTGTATCCATGATATAGGTTCAAGAGTGCGAACGCATGTACAGCAGCGGAAGCTGCATAGGTCATGGACGTACCCAAAGCGGCAGCTGCAAGCCATGAATGCTTACGCGCAATTAGCGCAAACATCATCAGAAGATAGAAGAGAAGTCGGTTCATAAAGCCATATTGACCGCTGATAGGGTAAGTGCACCGCGCATTATAGCTGAAGGTATCCGGTCGAAAGTAGTAGTCGAGAGCAGTAGCAGCTTCGGTAAGAGGATCGGCAACATCTTGGCGGAATCGGAGGTAGGTATAGTTTGAGGTGCTGTCCAATATGGAGTGCTGTAAATTCCCAGACGGAGGGATTCCTGAGGTTAGGTTGTTAAATACATTGACAGGTGTCCAGTTGGAATCGTTGATAAGGAGGTTGCCCAGTTGCGTTGCGAAGCTCTCAATCATGATAGCAACCTTAATCCGATATTCGGAAGCTGGAGATGGGCTGTGGGACTCTTGGAGCTAAGTCCAAAAGGAAAGGAATTGTCCAAGTTTAGGGCTATACACGCCGCCCTGACACAGAGGCTTTAAAAGAAGTGTTCATGGGAGTCATATAAGGACAAGAAGCCCTGACAGAAGGGAGGCCGGCATGCATTTCGAGCCTCATTGCCCTCAACGCGTGCATTTCAGCTCAACAGGTGGCGATCAATGTGTTACCCATAATCCCACCACTCGGGAAGAAGAAGGAAAGAGCGTGGGACCGGATGCGAGCAGGATACCTTGAGAACGCCTCATGCAGGCGTTTGAGCGCAACTACTGAGGTCCTTCCTACAAGCATGAATGACAGCCTGCGGGGATTCTCTTAGGCAGCCCATCGGGGCGGATGCACACATGTAAAGACGCTTCCAAAAGCCATATGTCGTAGATGGTTGGCCTGGTCGACAGGCAGGTTCCCGCCGTCAAATCTTATGGGCCCGTGGACGGAACTTGATACGCTTTCGGATACAAACACATGGTACTAGGGTTTTCGGCTGGACAAGAATTGAAGCACAAGGCGGTAGAGGATTCCCACATGCGGAAGCCCGAGCTCTAGACCTTCGGCTGAAAAGTCGCTACAAGTTGCATCCATCCTCATTCTCAAGCCAAGATTCACTGCGTTGTCGACGTAAGATGATCAGGTATGATACAATCCTGGCTGCGCACTACTGACTGCGGACATCCGCTTCCTAGTAGACCCCACGGAGCGGACCTGACAATGAACGCAAGATGCTATAATTGTTAGCCATTTTGCCATGGGTCGTCACTCATTGAACAGTCCATTGTCGTTTCATTAAGCTGTTGTTCGAGTCTGGAGGACCGATAACACTGGGCGTGTGTGACAATATTATTACTCTCATGCTCTTTCAGCGGTGGCTATACAGATGCGGGCATCATGTTTTAGGCAAATCGACAGCGACCTCGCTTAGAATGCATCTTCAAGTCTGATCTCAGCCTCCGGGCCTGGAGGAGCATCAACGTCCTGTCCATCATCGAAGTGCCTCCGTCGATCACAGTCCATTCTGCTTCTGCTTGTGTCTCGATAAAGCGGTAGACGAGGAGAGCATATGAAAGGAGGGATGGTGACAACTTGTAATGAGAAGGGGAGCCTGAACTCCCTGGAGTAACATCTGTCAGAACTTACGTGCATAGCATAGAAGTGAACGATTGTAGGGTCAACCGCTATTCGGGAAACAACTATTTGGGTCTCATCGGGGTGCGAAGAGCGAGACTCAAGGGCTTTCATGACTGAACATTGTCACAATAGCATTAAGACCCTTACGGAAAGAATTTCGAATGTCCAACGGAAAAACCCTTAACTGGGTAGCTTATTCAGTAGTGCTGTGCCGGCTAATGACGCCGCTGCTCCAGGTTCGAAGGTCCAATATGAGAACCTCAAACAAGTTAGTGCAGAATTGACCATTGTCTCGATCAGATCTCATCATTCTATCGACACTCATGTGCCCAAAGTAGCCTCTCCTACCCATTCTCTCACCCTCTTCCCCCTCCAATATGTCTCCTCTCCCACTCTCTCTCCGTCTCCTCCTCCGCCCCTCCCTCGCCATCCCCCCCACCTCACTCTATCCCCACAACCTCCTCCCTTCTCTCCCCCTCCAGCGCCCCTTCTCAACCACCACCCCACGCCCAACCACCCTAATGCAAGTTCTGCGCCAACCCCGCTCCAACGTCCGCGCCCGGCAAGGCGTCTCTCCCGCCCTCAAAGACCGTCCACAAATGAAAGGTGTTTGCCTAAAGGTCAGCATCGTGAAGCCGAAGAAACCGAATTCGGCCGAAAGGAAGGTCGCGAAGGTTCGGTTATCAAGTGGGAGGAGCGTACACTGCTACATTCCAGGTGAAGGTGAGCGCAATATCTTTGGGTGCAGGGGAAGGGGGCGGGGACCGTGGGAGTTAGGGAACCGGGGAGAGGGGGGAAGGGTTTTTTTGGAAGAGGATAAAGGGGCTGATGAGTGGATGTAGGGCATAATGTGCAGCAACACAGTGTGGTCCTCGTTCGAGGCGGACGGAGTCAGGATTGTCCGGGTGTGCGGTATCATCTTGTAAGGGGAGCGATGGACTTGGTCAGGCTTCCTCCTTGTGCGAACGGGTGAAGAGCCAGCAACTGACGAGGGTTTCTCGTTCTAGGGAGGTGTACCAAATCGAATCACGGCGAGATCGAAATATGGGACGAAGAAACCAAAGTCGGCTTCGTGAGCTGGAGGAGGAACCTGGGAGAGGGTCTGGTTATGGGGCATAAGCTTGATAGTACCGGTTGCCTGGTCTACCCATACGGAGGTCGAAGTTCGGCACCAGGATACTTGTGTGCGTGCAACGAATCGTGGATTATATGCATGAGAGAAGGCGTAAGGACTTCGCGTCTACAGCATTTGCGCGAACGATAGAAACTCGTTATTTCGAATGTTTCCCTTCTATTCTACATGTACCAAAACTCCATGATGGAAGCACCAAGCTCCAAACACATCATCGTATCCTTCCCACCTTACCCTAGGGGAACGCCGGCATGTTCGGGACAAATGCATCCAGATTCCTGTCAAGCCAGGCCTTCAGACTCGAAGATTATGCAAAAGCGCCGCCGGATGTACTTGAGAAATATTACTTCTCGTCTTCCCAGCCTTCAGGCTTCTCGAGGCCCATTACGTCAAACCACTTTGAAGTACCTGATAAACCTATTAGTATGTTGCTGGTCCACAGATCAGATTGTAGGAGTAGACGTACATGAATAGCCTTTCCAGTCGAAGTTGTCTTTGGGGTTACAGTGGCACTTCAGGTCAAGTCTTAATTGGTCTCCGGTTGGGCAATGCGTGAAGGGCACATGCCAGTAGGCGATGTCGTTGAAAAAATGTATTTCCTCCTTCTTTAGGGTCAAGGCAGCACCGATTGAGTGGACCGGCGCATCGCCCCATCGCTCGTAGAAAAATCCCCCATCTTGGTCGAGCTGGTTGAAGAAGTCGACATAAGCGTCCGACCGCAGCCAGTCGAGATTGCCAATCTCGAAATTGGACCACTACACGAGAGTCAGCTGAAGAGCAAGAAAGGACTCCAATTGCGCTTACAAAATGGCAATGGTTATACGAATCTCCGTCGTCATCACTTAGCCATCGCATAGCATTTCCTTTGGCTAGATGCTCGGGATGCTTATCCATGTATTTCTTCGTACTGTCCCAGAGCGTAGGAATCGTCTCCACGTATTCGTAGAGGCTGAGCACGAAACTATACTTCTTCTTGTTATCTGCCATGTACTTGAACGGGTCGTAGGCGATGTCGCAGTACAGCTCAATACTTGGCTCAACGCGCCAGTACCATTCATAGTTCTTCATAATTTCTTGGCGGAAGAAGAAGCCAGACTCGAATCTACACATATGCCTATAGCTCTGCGAGTCTCCATAGATGATCTTTCTATGTGCCATATCTTCTCTGACTCTGGCGGCCTTTTCCTGGTCGATGAAGTCGGGATATGACCAATGCTCGTGTGGTATCTCCTCGTAATGTGTGTTTCCAGAGATAAGAGATGATGTGACTTTTTTGAAAGTCGAGTCGAAAGGCTTGTCGTTCAAGAACACCCAATCGTAACCATATTTCCTGTTGAAGCGATCTTCCACCTGGCGGATGGACTTGACAATATCCCATAGATCCGAGTTCCTGGCTAATGTGACGAAGGTAGCATTCATCTTCGGTCCCGCTAAGGCCGGGGCGGAAAGACCGGTGGAGGCCTTGGGAGTCGTCGGCGCATCTCCAGGTGCTGCCACGGGCTTCTCTGTCGTTGGTAGAATTGCCGCTGGCGACTTTGCTCTTCCGCCTGTCGAATCAAGCCCTTTCTCCGCACCTTCCGTTGAACCCTTCCATGTAAAGTCTCCCTTCGATTTAGGTAATTGAGGTCGAGGTATTGATGATGAGGAAACAAAGTATAATATCATGATACCCTATAACAGTCAACGATAAGGGTTTCGCAACGACAAAGTCAGTACGACTTACAAAGAATGCGAATAGGATATAGCGGACAATTCTCGATGTCCCGGCGGCCATCTTGGCTGGGTCCTCGCCTTTCGGCGGACCGCGACTTCCCTCTCGTTTCCCTATGTTGGGCAAGGTCGCGAAGCAGTACGACGTCTGCTGTGGAAACCGGAGACTCGATGAGATTGATCGATTGGGAACAATGGCCTTGTGTTTAGCACTGAGAACCCTCTGGCTCAGTGCGCCCTTTTTCCCCCAAATATCCGGTCAGTGACTCGCTGAGTGGTGAATTGCGGCCTTCTTCAGGTGACGGGCGGAAGGGTTGAGATATTATCTGTCACGGTTTTATTGGTAATCGTTGAAGGGGATATGCACTATGCAGGGTATATTGCCCCTTACAGCCAGAAGAATGCAAACTCAAGAAGCCCACTCCGGGGGCGCCAGTAGCGTCTAATCCCGCCTACTAGCCGCTTGCTGGGTATCTACGCCGAAGCTCACATCTTCAATCACGGTTTGGATTGTCTTTTAGATTCGCTCTCCTTCACATCGAATAGGTTCTAATCGACGGGAGTGACATTTCTCACGTTTTCTCCTTTCCTTGCTACTGTACACATCTGTCATTGAATGCCCTATGCCGATTCACTAAATCCCCACCTCAGCAGACACTAATTCGTTGGCGTCATACAAGAGTGTAATTGAAGGATATAATTTCACCTGAAATATACCAACATACTACTTCATGTCTTTCTTTGGATTCGATCCTAGTATCCCGAGGGGTGGCGGCCATCCCACACGGGCGCCTGGTTTTGGGACGGCCCCCGATCCATTTGCGGGCATTGCCCAGCATGGCAGTATAGAAGATGATGACGATGCGTAGGCGATCCCCAGATTCTGAAGGTGCACATCGCTTATCGCTTCACCGTCGCAGCATCGACTTTGAGGATACGTACGATGGTCTTGGTGACCAGCTCGATGAAGGAAACGATGACCTCAATGACGCTACGTTCGGGGGAGGAGTGACGAGCACTACTTCTGCGAAACTGTCTGGCAAAGACTTCGACTTTCATGGACAGACAGCAAAAGTGTCAAACGCCATCAACGAAGAGCAGTATCGGTACAACCGGCAGCAGGTCCCTGTGAGACCGCAAAGCCCGCCCAAGCCCAAGAAGTCTTTCAAGACAGGCTATGAAGCATATCAAGACCCCGATTACATCCCGGACCTTCAATCCAACTCTGGAATCTGGGAGACCTCAAGGGCCATGAGTGGAAATGTGCAGAGACCGCAAAGTGGCATGCAGCCAACCGCCGTCCCAACAAAGAAGATGATGAGCCTAGAGGAAGTGGAGGCTGCGATGCAGGCACAAGCGAAGAAGTCAAGTTCTGTTCCACAGTTACAGGCTCCAGTACCGCCATCAACCGCTCTTTCACCACGGCAGCCTCAAGCACGGGAGATGGGTCATCCACAGTCCTCCGCCCAGACTAATGTGCCTTTGCCTCAGCTGCAGCTCCAACAAGCTCCTCAACATCATTTAACTCGTTTACAGAACTCGCAAGCTGAGCTTCCAGGCCAACCAATGTCACACGTCCAGCCAGCGCAAGCTCCCCAGATCCTACAGCGCGGGCAGCCCACTGCCCAGCATGACCCTGGTCAACCTGTCCCACCGCGTCAGATCCTACAAAACCCACAACGGCAGCAGGCTCAGCTTGCACCTAGGGTCCCTGAGCCCCGAGCAGTGGTGCAGCAACCGCGACATATAGCGCCCAGCGGACCTATGATCGCGTCTCATCAACTCCCAGTCGTTCTCGATGCTCAGGAGTTGATGCGGCTCTCGGAAGAAGAACGTGCTGCATATTTGTTAGAGGATGCGAAGCGGGCTAAGCGGAACCATAAAATCTGGTTGTTATCAAGAGACAACGGGTTGATGACCCCTCAAGACAAAAATTTCATCACACGGATACAGTTACAACAACTCATGACAGCCACTGGCAGCGTTACAGAACAAGATCCAGATGCGGCGCTCTCCGAAGATTTCTACTATCAAGTCACAAGTCAGATTCGTGGTGGATCTAGGCAGAACCCGCAGCAACCGCTCAGTAATTTCGCCCAGACATACCTCTTCCAGACCGGTAGTCGTCAGGGCGGAAGGAGACAGAATCGCGGTGGCGATAATCACATGCAACGAATGGAGATGCAAGTCCAGCGAGCCGTTGAAGCTGCAAAGGCCAAGCCTAAGAATAAGCAGCTCGTGATTGAAGGCAGCCTGGGCAAAATCTCGTTCAGCAATGCGAAGACACCTAAGCCTCTGCTCAACCTCAAGCGTCAGGACAGTCACGATAGGTCCCAAAATGCAGGTCGTTCGGCCAGCACTAGGAAAGCTCTCCCAACCGAATTGAGTGCCAGTGACCGCAAATCGGTTCTGAGGAATATCGAAGCCGTCTATACTACTCTGATGAAGATGGAGGATCATGAACGTCGTCTGCCGCCTCCTCCCTCGGATGAGAGTGATACAGCGCTCATAGAAGCTCACCTGGCTTGGCGGCAGGCCATGCAGGAGCTCAGCAAGAAGCTATGGATTGACCTGAAAGTTATGGAGCCAATCATGTCAGAATCTGCAGTCCTCCATCCGTTCATTGCCTTCCTTTCATACCCTAAAGGCAAAAAGGCAATTCCGCGAATCTTCCGCCACCTTGACCCGGAAAAGCGCCTTACCATTCTCACGATGATCGTGGTACACCTCAATGTTCTCGATGTTATTCGACTTGTCCAGCCCGAATCAGTGGAGATGAGGTCCTCGATCGCTGCTCGGGAAGAAGTCGAGCTCTTTTGCCAGACCGTAATGCCAAGTCTGTTCGCTTATGTCAATGAGGCGCCACTACAAATTGTCATCGGTCTTCTAGGTCTGATCCTCGATCGCGCCAACATGCAAGCTCTAGCACGAACTAAGGTCGGCCTAAGCATCTTGACGATGCTCACCAGCCGTGCAGAGCTGGTAAAGCAGGCTGAGAATCGAAACGACCAAGAGTGGGAGCAATGGCTAAGCCTATACAATCGCTTCTTCGATGCCATTGAGCCTGTACTTCCCGATATATTCCCAGGATCCGTCAATGGTGGGCAGGATATGTATGTATGGCAGTTCCTGGCTGCTAGCGGGGTCGGTGCGAGTCCCGAACAGCAGCAGCGACTCGTCCTTGCGGTCAAGTACTTAATTATCCTCAGTCTAAGGTTTGTTGCAATACTGACCGGCTTTAGGGACCGAGTCATGCAAACAGTCGCGCAGAGCAAGACTCTGCCGCCTGACATGGCTAGCCAGAGACTCGGCAACGTCAACTTGTTTATGCGTGCCATCGGTCTTGACGTCGACTTACTTGGCTGATTGTACAATACAAGGCAACCAAGCCTCATGGAACGGCAACAAATGCAGTACAGCGAAGCACGCTGATAGGACTGATTGCAAGCAATGGAATGTGACATACTTTACCATCAATAAATGAACCACTAGGACAGCGATGCTACTCGAGTCCCCACACGGGATAGGAGCAGGAACGGATGATGTTCTCCGATGTATAAGGTGGATAGGAGAATTCATCACACTTCCTCTATAGGGAACACAGTTGATGTTTGCCGGAATATCGTGGCATGATGGTGGGCAGAACTCCTGTCCTCCAGGATTGATGCTCGACTGCACGACTCCTGGTACAATTTCTGGAAGAGAGGAAATGGGGCAAATACGCCTTCTGGTCATAGCTCTGCTGGCTTGGTGACTGCGTGTTGAGCGAAGACGGCCTGTATCTACGAAGATAGGAGGGATTGCACTTTTATGAATCACATAGTTTAGCATCAGATTATCACCTTTATCATCTTCACCTCATAACAAAATGGTAGCACGCTCATTGAGAATGGTTCGACAAAAGACCTAGCTAGCGAATGGTGTCCGATCGCTATCCCCAGTACATGTCCAGATTGGTATACAGGCAATGGCTGTGATCATGCTCGCTAAGAGCACAGAACCCCTGACACAATAATCAGAGCCTTCGCCACCTCCAGCGCACAGCGATATACAGGCGCACTCCCACCAAGCTCATTCCTCCATCTCGTCCCCCGCCCCCACCCCAGGTATTGTTGGAATAAAGAATCCTAAGCAGGTTTCTTTGTAACCCTACATTCCTCATATGGACGCAAACGTACTATACGACGTTTGCGTACGTATTGAGTTCTTTATTCAATCGAGCATAAATAGAGGACTGGTATGGTAGATAGTCAAGAAAGCAATGATACTCCTTTCCATCAACACATCCTCCTATCTATTTCAATAGGTATCCTCCCCTCATTCAGCTCCTTCTCCAACCTCGCAATCTCCTGCAAGCTCTTCGCATTGCGTATCAGCTTCTCCACGCGCTTCTTCTCCTTCTCCGTCAGCTTCACCCTATACGTCTTATCGCCCGACGCAGCGCCATTCGCGGCTGCAGTGCCGCCAGCGGAGGGGATATCGAAGGTGTGGGATTTGACGCCCATGATCTGCGCGGTCGCTTACGGATTAGTCTACCGTCTGGGTATGGGTGTTAAGTCAGGGAGGTAGAGGTGGTACAGACCTTTGAAGCCAGCGCCGATGGCTCAGCAGCCGTGCCGAACAGCTCCGCGGCTTTCTGGCGCTCGACGTCTTTGACTTTCTGGTAGTCGAGGAAGCGCACCGTGGGGCAGCGCCATATGATCCACGATCGATAATGCTGTTCCATCCTCCCATTAGCTTTTCCCCTCCCCCTTCCCACCCACTCTTCTCTAGAGTAGATAATCTCAGACGTACCTCCTTCCTCGTCACAGGATTATCCAGCAAGCTCAGATGCGTCAGCCTTCCGAAATGCCGTAGCGTGTCTAGGTCTGCTAGCTCGGCCAGGGTGTTCTGCGTGAGGATCAGGCATGTGAGGTTCGGTATCGAGGTCGCGAGCGTGGGCTGGATGCTGGTGATGCGGTTGCGTGCGAGGAGGAGGGTGTGCAGGCGTGGGGAGAGGGGGAAATTGGAGAGGGTGGCGATGTCGTTGTCTGTGAAGTCGATGGCATCTTGGTCCTGTTCGCAAGCAGCTCGATCAGCCCAGCTGTCTCTCCTCTTTCAGTATTTGTCGAATTGTCTTATTGAAGAAAAAGGCCGTGGAGGGGGGAATTGGTGGAATATTTACTTTGGCAACGCCCAAATTCTCAATCGCTGGGATCTTGTGACCTGCGGTCCGCAAGATATGATATCAATGGAGCTCGCTTCAAAGTGTAGTATCTGCTCTTTTCAGCTTGGGGACGCACCTCTGAGATCCAGTTCGCGTTCTTTGAGGGGGTTGAGGTAGGAGAGCGAGGATTGGATGAGTTCGGCTGTTAACCTCATGATTGCGGTAGATGTGGAGGGTCGGGTGGGCGCAAATAGGAGAAACAAAGTCGAGATGTCTGTAGTGCGGTTTGTGCCGGGTCTAGCTGATGAAGTAACTGGTTGCAGTATGTGTGTTTCTGTTTGTTGAAGAAGGCGCATCGACATGCTCAGAAAGCTTGAAGATATTTGCGCTAGTCCCGGTCTTGGCATCACAAACCCTAAGTGGGCACGGGACAGTGAAGGAGATTTCATTTGTGACAACATTTGCATATAAATCACAAATCTTCAACATTTTCTTTCAGCATATCGCTCTTGTGTTCTAGTCTATATAATTCTATCTGGTGTAGGTGATGGCAAGGTAGCGGGAGGAACATTTTTTTCTGTACAAATTGCCTCATTAATCTAGTCTTCTTTGCTTCCTTTCTCTACTCAACTTCAGGTCTCGAGCTCTCAGACTCTCTGTTTCAGATCCTTTTCAAACTCCTTTCCACATTGAACTCGGGATCAGTCAAGAAAGGCAAGGACTCAACAATGACTACCATCACGAAGACCGATCTACCCCTATCCTTACTCGCTAGCGGCAAAGGTACCTAAAGCTTTCATTCTTGAAAACGGCCTTGATGATTGGTTATATTCTCTAAACAAGCTAATACTCTTGAATAGTTCGGGACCTATATGAATTACCAGAGTCGGAAAACATACTTTTCGTGGCTACAGATCGAATATCTTGCTTCGACGTGGTAAGCTTTACAGTGCCACAAAACGATCTACAAACGCTGACTGATGGCCTAGGTATTGCAAAATGTGTGTAGTCCCGTGGTTGATAATCTCTCTTAATGTGCTGATAATGATCTAATGCTCGACGTAGGGCATTCCCTCCAAGGGCGCCTGACCACGCTTTCCAAGTTTTGGTTTACGCTTCTAACCACCAAAATACCTGATATCCAAACCCATTACGTCTCACTCGGTGTCCCACAATCTTTGCATGGGAAGCTTCTCGGATCATTAGCAGCTCAGCTCCAACGGTCTAGCATGGTGGTACGCCGCCTCAAGGTTTTGCCAATCGAGAGCATCGTGCGTGGATACATCACCGGCTCTGCATGGTCTTCGTACCAGAAAGACGGAACGGTGTGCGGAATTGAGTTGCCAAAGGGTTTGCGCGAATCTGAAAAGCTGGAGAAGCCGCTGTGGACACCAAGTACCAAAGCGGCGGCAGGGGAGAAAGACGAGAATATTAGCCCTAGAGAAGGTACGTACTCACTCAAGGTCCCTTCCAACCGAGTGACAACTGGGAAACCATATCCATGGCTAACGTTCGAAGCCGCCAACATCATTGGGAAAGAGTACGCTTTACAAGTGGAAACCCTATCGCTACGCATCTACGAAGCCGCGTCGGACTACGCGCGTTCGCAAGGCATCATCCTCGCAGACACGAAGTTCGAGTTCGGACTTGATGAGACGACTTCGCCTCCTTCCGTAGTGCTGATCGATGAAGTACTCACCCCCGATAGTAGCCGGTTCTGGAGCGTCGAGAAGTATGAAGTTGGGAAATCCCAAGAGAGCTTTGACAAGCAGTTGTTGAGGGACTGGCTGGTCAGAAGGGCTGAAAGGGAAGGAAGGGGTAGAGCTACTACGTGACATTGTGGAACAGACGGCTCAGACATACAAAGTGGCCTTTAAGATGTTGGTTGGGAAAGAGTGGGAAGAGTAAGGAAACTTTGGGGATAGAAGGCCCGTGACTGCAACTAGTTCGAACGAGGAGAATTCATGCAATGGAGCAACCCACTCGCTCCTTGAGAACACATTGATAATCATGACTGAGTGCTCGCCCCCAAGAATTGTTAATAGAGTATGAAGCAGAGAGATGACCATGATTCGTCAGCACCAACCGTGATGCCTGTTGCCCTCAGCCCCGTCTAATGCCTGATCCCACATTGATAACGCTCATTGGAATACATAGATCACACCTTTGCGATCCACACTTACCGTCATTCCTACGGGCCTTTCCAACACGCAAACGTCTCTGATCTCATCCAGATGACTCTTCAATAGCGCCCGCTGCTGCGCGCTAATGACGGTGCTTCTTGGTGCCTTCGTCTTGCTTCTCTTCGCTTCCTCCTTGGCCTTGGCTCCAGTATCCCTTTCCAGAGCACTAGCTTGCGACCACTTCTCGACATTAAGGATCAACGTCGTGCTAGGGTGACTCACAGAATATTTCGGCTGATCTTCCTCAGCATCCAATCCACTGACTACCATCGAGTGTTCCACACGCGTGACGTCCCAGAATCGAAGTTTCTTATCGAAGCCGCCAGTGAGGAAAAAGCCGTACTTGGCGTCTCTGCCATCCTCAGGAGCATCTAATCCCACCGCCATGGCACGGATGCCGCGATCAGGACCACTGTTGCCGCCGCCATTGGCGCCTGGATCAATAGCTGTAGCAAATCGGCCAAGCATACCTTCGGCCTTTTCTTCATCGGCTTTCCACGCTTCGTAAGGTTTGAGGCTGTCTTTGCTCCCGCTGCGTCCAGTACTGGCTCGAAAGACCTCTCGGCATTGCGACTTCTCAATATCCCACACAGTGATCTCTGGTTGACCGGTGCCGCCAGCGACACTAACCCATCGACCTCGCCCCTTAAAAGGATGGATTATCAATCGATGAATAGGTGTACCGCCTGCAAGGCCCCAGGCTTTCAAGCGAAGGCGGAACCTAAGGTCCCAAAGATCGAGTACGCCATGTGAGGTCCCAAGCAGTAGCCAAGCGTGTTTATTGTCGACACAGAAACAGGTTGGTGTACCATGATGAACCGGATTCTCGAAGGAATAGAGGATGCTCATGTTTCGTAGATCTAAAGCAACGACTCTCGAAGTGTTTGTCGCGAGTAGGAGGACTGAGTGTGCTTCTACCTTAAGATGCTCCAGCCAAACTGCGTACTCGCCACTTGGTAGCTGGTATTGCCGCACCATCCGAAGCCTGCCGTATTTGGTTACATCACCATGCAGGGTACAATCAACATTGACAACATGAATGCTGCCGTCAGTGGCACCGCTGGCAAACGTATGAGTGTTTTCCATGAAGGTAAGACATTTTACCTCCGCGTTCTCTGCTTGCCGGTGTGTTTGGCGGGATCGATGGGCCAGATTGCGCTCCAGCCTTGTGGTATCCCAGACCTTGACTGTGCCGTCGTCTGACCCTGTGATGAAGAAGAGATGATCTGGCGAGGTTAGTACCCTGTTCACAGCCCCAGTATGTTCCCCAAAGGTCGCAACCAGGACACCCTCTGGTCGCCAGGGCTTAATAATCTCTGGACCATCTGTCCGTTTTAGTAGATGCCGTCTGCTTATCGGTGTCACCAAGGGTCCAAAGTCGGCCATTTCAAGTGCATAATTTTCGGAAGCAAGAGAGTCCAAGAGCTTCAGGACGCTTGGATCGCTGCCATTGTAATCATGATCTGCGCGGATCTGAGTCGCTGTGAGCGGTTTCTCATTGACCTGATTTGTCCTCGTATCTAAGGTAGCTCTTGCGCTGTCCACAGCGAACGGTCCATCAACCTTCCCGAAAGCATTAGTGGACGTCGTGCTGGTTTCCGCTGCTGTCTTCAAGACCTCCTTTTTGTTCAGAAGATTGATCGCACTGGATCTATCTCTCAGACCATGTCCGTAATCAGAGCCGTTTCTCAAAGAATCTGTTGGGGTTGATGTTCCATCACTGTAACTGTTGTCGCCTCCAGGATTGGCAATTCGCAATCTCGATAGCCTTCTGCTATCTGAATCTGTGCTCAGATGCGAGAAGTCTTTTGTTTTCTGGCGCCCTCCCGGCGATGAAGAGATCGGAGACGAAGGGTTCGATGAATTCAGTACAGTCCCGCCTTCTGCAATTCGGCTTGGTGAAGTCTTGTTGACTTTATCCTTAAGAGTATTAGCAGCGGACTTCTTTCGGTAATAAATTGGCTCATCAATTGTGGTGGAGGCGTCCAGCAAGGCATCAGCAATTGTAAGAGGCGCGATCTGAGGCGAGCCCTTAGTCCGAGTGCTCGGAGACCGATCATTATGTGAACGTCGGTGGCGTACGCTACGTTTGCGCTTATGCTTTTCGAAGAAAACCGTTTGTGGCGTTACGTCAAGCTCCTTGAGACTTAGAATATTGTTCAGCTTGGACGGTTCATTATTGTCGCCTATAGGCTTTCGTGTCATCCGCCAGATGTACTCTCTCAAGGCCAGTAGCTTGATATCGTCATCGAACGCCATCCCAAGTTGCCGTAGTCTGGTGAGCGATTGCTCATCTTCATCATTCTTCGGCAATCGACTGAGAGCATTTGGGCGTAGTTCTTTGGAGGAAACCGTTGGAACGGCGAACTCCGAAGATCCGAAAGAGAAGGTCTTGAAGTGCTGGACGGGCATCCAGAAAAGGCTACCTTGACTCTTCCTCGCCCAGCTCAGCGCCGCATCAAACACCACCCGCGGCAAAGGCTTCTTCAGAGCGTCAAGGATACTAGTCTCGTGAAAGTCGTTGATAGGGATCTTCAAGTACGGTTGAACAAGAGGAGAAATGATGCAATGGACATCGGCAATGGATAAATAGCGGGTTGAAGAAGAAATGAAGTGGGCGGCAGCCTCTCTAATCCATATATTCGGGTGTATCATGAAACGACCGACGACGTCCACCATTCCCCATACGGTCGATCGTTGGAACAGTCCGAGCTCCGCCATGCTTGCGAAAGAGGACAGAACCTTCTCGACCACGAACTCTTCGGGATCGGTCAAGGACTGTATCATGAGGGGAAAAATGAATTCCTCTAGACTCGTTCCCCCAACAAAAGTGGCAACTCCCACAATTGTATGGAAGAATGCGCACTTTAACATCCAGTCCTTGTCGTTCAGGTACGTATTTAGATGACTCAGTATAACATCATTTGCTTTGGAACTACCGAAGAACACACACAGACTAGAGACTGAGCCAAGAAAAGCTCGCCGTACCGAGGAATGGCTGTCTGTCAACAAGGCCTTTGTGTGTGCTTCAAAATGATCTGCAAGCTCTTGCCGTGCTACATCGAATAGACTTCGGTAAGCTGAGCTTGGAGCTGCACCATCCTCGACTTCTGGATTATGGGTAGGGATCGACCCGTCAACACGAAGGGCTTGAACTACATCCAGGATCCTTGCTGACGCATGAGCCAGAGTTGCTAAACAAGAGGCGTATGCCGCTCGTGCGAATGGTGTCGCCTTAGGACTGGTTCCGAGGACGAATTGCTGTAGACGTGGTCGGATGTACTCGGTAAAGACATAGGCATTGAAGGGTGAGACGACTGCAATGAGGGTAAGCTGGTCGCTAGTCAGTAAGGGTTGGAAACCTATGCGGTAGTGGTACGCACCAACTGGGTCATTGTGCGCAAAGCAGTAACTTTGACGATGTCTGCATCATCACTGAGCATGGCCACGACGTACGGAAGGACACGATCCAATTTAGCCTCATCGGTAAGTCGCTCGGCAAATGCCAGCAAAAGGTCGCATGCACGTACTCTAGCAGTAGATCGAGCTGTATTTCGCAAAGAAGATACAACAAGTGTCAAAAAGATTAGAGATCCATCGTCGACGGGGTGCCGGCCAGCGGTAGTGGCTCGGTGGCTGTTGTTCGGTATGTCAATCTGTACTGGAATGACTTCTCCCGATGCTGCGTTGTCGCTTCGCTTCGCATGTTTCTCGTTCTTGCCTTCTCCATAGTCTAGGAAGTAGGATATCTTATCGAAGTCAAAGTAGATCCTGTCAATTCTGTCGTCTCCTTCGCCAAAGTTATCAGTGTCTGGCAAGACGGGTGTACGACCCGAGGAGGGATCGGTAATTGTTCCCATATATTGATGGAGGAAACTATAGAAATATTCTGGAAAGGCTTTTCGACGCCAGAAGTTGAGATATTCCTCCGCCGAATACCTGGACTCAGGCTCTAGCTGAATCATATGGCTAACGAGCTCCCGAATATCTCGATCTTGAATCTTGGTCAAGTAGACCAGATCTGGGTCAAATTCTCGCTTTCTGTACTTATAGAGCTGGCTTAGGTTGAAGATGGGTGACTCCAAGAACAGCTCAGCGATGACACAGCCGACACTGAAGACATCCATAGCCCACGTGATGCCCCGATCATCATCCTTGTCGCTAACGCTCAGGAATCGCTCCGGAGCGATGTAGCACGTCCTCCTACCAGATGTATCAAAATAGTACGAAAAGTCTGCGGGGTTGTCTTCCGGCAAATAGGTCTTCTTATACGAGGAGGAAAAGTCCGTGATGTATAGCCAATTCCACGAGGTGACAAGGATGTTCTCTGTCTTGATGTCGCCGTGATAAACATTCCGGGCATGACAGTCCCTCAAGCCGCAAAGGAGCTGAAATGCAAGCCATTTCCTTTCGATATCTTCCAGGAAGGGCCGAGTACTGTCTGCGTTAGAATACTATCAGGAAATGCAGACGTGCTGACACACCTGAGGCGATCGTATAGCGAGCTGTAGAGATATTGTCGTACGAGATAACCATTTGTACTGGTCTCTAGGACTCTTTGATAGCCAAGGGCGTTGGGAACGTCGGCGAGTGCGTCACGTTGTTCTAAACAAATGTTTTAGCATGGTCTTCCTCTAGGAGATTTCTCGAAAGCAACCTACTCACGCCTGATAGCTTTCACGTACGCCGTAAGGTCCAGCTGTGGAAACGGCTTTGCAATCAGCTTCACGACGACTAGGCCATGTTGATGTCTTGCACGAATGCATTTCATAAACCTTGCTGTGCCTAGTGACTTTTCATACGTCAAGTCTGACAATTCAGGCACTTGTAGTCCGGCGGACGCTGCCGATAGCGTAGCAGTGGAGAATGTCTGGCCCATTCTGAGTATTTGTCTTTCGTTCCCTTCAATCAAGAAGCGGTGCGGGTGCGTGCTGCGGCTGCATCATGAAGCAGCCTCGCGATGTCCGTCTCATGGACAACGACGGGCAATGGGTACTGCTACTGATGACAGCCTTCTACTGATCTTTTGGACTGCCGCCAAATACGCCTCATCTTATAGCGTTGGAGTGGTGATGAAGAGAAATCTATACAAGGACTCGGACTCGCGTGGCTTCTGAGCTCGAATGGCCCGGCCCGTCATCACCGGAAGTCGCAAAGCGACATTCACAGAACATGTTCATTGATGGGTCAGACACCTTCAGGTTCATTGCACGACGGCCAAATTATGAGCAAACGAATCTGATTTCCTTCAGGATTTTCTACACTATCTGAGGCTTGAGCGTCTCGGCTTCACCATCTATCGGCTCTAAGTAGAGCTGCAGCCTGAGTCGGAGTCCCATGCGATCCGATGTTGACCTATTGCTTCGAACCCCAGGCACCTTTCTTCTTCAGCATCTCCTCTTCCTCCTGTTGTATTTCTGCGTCGATCTTCGCACCCTTGGAGGGCTCATTGCCGTGGTTTCTCGCCTAAAAAGATGGGTCAGAATGCAAAGTCAAGACTCCAGCTGATCTTAATAAGGTCCTGGTAACGTACTGGAAGCGTTGCGTCCTTCTTAAGTTCCTGAGTCTCCTTGCTTTGCGGCTTGTCCTCATCCTGGTGCTGCCCAGAGGGTCAACGTGTGTTTTGGGCATTGCGACCAAATTCACCTTTCCGGCATCCGCGAGCTTATTTGCTATGGATCTCTCATCCTCTAGGCATAGTCAATGGATATCCCGTCGAGAGATTTGGTAGGAAGAACGTACTGGCATCGTTGGCCTTGTGGCTGTGCTCTTTGCCCTCTCTGTATCTATCCTTCTCATTGATCTCCGAGTCCTTGTAATTGCGCTGGTCGCCAGCCTCATAGACCTGGCTTGAGCCGACATTGGATGTTCCGCTCATATTGATAGGGATCTAAGGATTCTGGTGTGGTTTACAGGCACGAATTCTTGACTGAAAAAGAACGCACGCTCGGTGGGGCACAAAACAGCCCCACATTGATGACGACGGACATATTGGACCCTAGGACGAGCCCTAGTTTCCATCTTACCTACCTCCAGTGGAGATGAAGGCCGGACACTGCACCTACCTTAAGCACCTACTCTCATACCGCTGCTCTCAATCTTTACATTGAGAGATTAGGCCGAACATTCGCGAACACCACTCGAGTGAACAAACCTTGGTCTCAATTGAGTCGACTGATGAAGTTTAGACCTATCCTAGGGTCTATACTAGTTAAAGTGCTCGGTGTGAAATCGTTCACTCGTTGAATAGCTTAATATCTGAGGGCGAAACGCTCGATTCTAAGTTTGATTATCTCGATGTTACTCGGAAGTTTCAATTATTCTATCGCCTCATATGGAGCCTGAATTTCACTCGTGGGAGTCTTCTATATGTCCATCTTCTGTGCAATCATCAGCAGAGCCATGCAATTGCGGTCCTCTGGCAGGGCTCGGTACCCTGGGTCTATTTTGAATCATTCCATTTCAATCGTGCCGGGCGGCTTGCTTGTAACTGTTGTACTAAGTTGCATGCACTAACAATCGCAGGGGAAGGGGTTACTGACTGTCGTAAACCACCCTACACACTCCTTCGACTTCGTTGACTATCCTTGAACTGACTCGCTTGAGAAAGGCGCCATCGAAGGGATACCAGTCTGGCAGCATGCTTAGTCCAGGTCTTTCAGCTATCCGACAGTGACACACCTGCTGTCATGAAGTCCGTGGTCTCCACAGCTCTCAAAGCAATAACCTGCTCATGGACACGTTTGTCACCCATTACTCCGACGGCCTTGACGGGTAGAAGGGCCGCAAATGCCTGACTGATCTTGCGATAGAGGCCTGCATCGATAATCTCTTGGATGAATATGGCGTCCGCTTGACGAGCTATCTGTAACTGCGTTGGAGTGATTTCACCTAGGATACGAATGGCCAGACCAGGTCCAGGGAAGGGGTGCCTAGTATGCCGTCAATTGACTCCAGAGGTAAATAGTATGGCCGTTGCATACCGCCACACGAGGCTCTCTGATATTCCCAATCTGGTGCCTATAGAATATTAAACCCGTCTTGGGATCTTTACAAGGCAGTCGTCTGACCTAAAATCCTAACTTCATCCTTGAATAGTCTAGAGTTCATTAGACTTTGATGTGCTGATGATAGTTCGTAAAGGACGTACTCTCGCAGTGGCTCGATCAATTTCAAATTCATACGACCTAGATTTGAGTCAGTCTCCTTGAGCTGATCTCAAGCTAATGATGGAAACCCATACTTGGTAAACCTCCAACGTTGTCTGAGTGGCGCAGTCAGCATGCATAACGGCGGAATTTTCCGGTTGCCAAAACACTTACGATGGGTTTTAATGGTGGCAGAAGGACCCTTGAAGGAGATCGATTCGATCACATCCGGGTATAACGTTCCTTGCAGCAGCCACTCAATGCTCCCAGCTTTCGGCGATCCAGCTGCATCCGCTGCTATCTTCAACGCAGTCTCTTGGAAAATCTCGATGAACTCATTGCCAATTATCTTCCGTTTCCTCTCCGGTTCCGATACCCCCTTTAGCTTGGCGAGAAAACGTGCGTCCGCGTCAATGACCGTCAAGTTGATTCCGAGGCCTTTGGTCAGGGTGTCGCGAACGATTTCCGCTTCATTGAGCCTTAACAATCCATTGTCGACCAAGACGGCATGAAACCTATCCCCAATTGCTTCATTCATGAGCTTTGCGGCAACAGTGGAGTCCACTCCACCACTGACAGCACCAATGACTTGTCCTTGGTCACCTACCAGAGTCCGGATCCTGGCGAGCTCTTTTTCTACGAACTCATCCATTGTCCAATTTTGACGGGCTCCACATACGCCTACCGCGAAATTTTCGAGCACTTTTGTACCCCGCTGAGTGTGGGTCACCTCAGGGTGGAATTGGATGCCAAATATAGGCTTTTCATTGTGCACAATGCCCGCGAAGGGGGCATTACTGGTAATCGCTACCGTTGAGAAAGAAGGAGGTAGCTGCTCAAGCTTATCTCCGTGAGACATCCATACCTCCATACTGTCGAAGCCATCAAAAAGCTTGTTTACATGTTCTGCTTTGCTTTTTGATTTTTCTAGGTAAATGGTTGCGTGGCCGTATTCTCTTTTCTCTCCCGCAACGACGTTCTTGCCATGGTGCCAGGCAATCTCTTGCAGACCATAGCAAATACCAAGTATCGGAATGCCTAGGTCGAATATTGCGGGGTCCACATGAGGAGCATCTGCTTCATAGACGGAATAAGGTCCACCCGATAGTATGATTCCACGAGGACTCCAAGCAAGTTCCGAGAGCCGTTGAGTACATGGCAACATCTCAGAGTAGACATTGAGATCTCGTAGTTTGCGTGTGATTAGGTGCGACTGTGCAAGGTTACCATCTTGTTGAATTGCGGAGCGAACTGGTAAAATACATATTGAGAGCCAAAGTCAAGGACAAGCAAAGTATCGAAAAGCTTGTGTGGCTCATTGGCCGTATCGATATTCTGAGCCATTAGGAACAAATCTATGCCTAGATTTAATATTAGAGAAGACGTTCTCGCGTTTGCAGCCCACTGTCAACTTTTGGATCAAGGCAGACTTTTTTCCCGTCTCTCATTCAGTAGAAGAGTAGAGGATTAAGAACAACGCAGTCAACAGTCAAAAGAATTTTTGAAACGAAAGAGCGAGCTAGGAATGTGGCCAACGACAGGAATCTTAAGAAGTGCATCTCCTCAGAAAGGCACATGCAACAGAGGAGGCTCCTCACATGAATCTATGCTACATGACCAACAGCTTTTGGGAATGTTGAGGAAAACTGCCCAATTCTGGGGTACCGAAATCCGATGTGGTGCGTGCCAATCATGCAAGGCTTTTGCTCAGACCCTCGTGTCCTTGCAAGGACGTATCTCAACTTCACTTGCCCTTCTCCTCGCGCACTGATACCCTAGCTTACAGAATTGAGGGAAGTAATCAGGTAGACTGAAGCTGGATCTATCAGACAAGGTTTTTGGTCCTGTAAGGGGCTTTCTTATCGATAAGCGGCACCCAATGGGGCACTCTCTCGGTTAATTTTGGCGAAGACTTTACGATTTTCGACGACGAAATACTTCAACAATCATTATCAGGGACAGGATTTGAGCGACAATGGCAAAGCGCAAGAAATCCGAACAGGATGTGACCGAGAACAAGATAGACTTCGACGAGAGCAGTTCAGCTGAGAGCAGTAGTGATGATGTACTCACCAATGGCACAAGCCTTCTTGGGACGACTCATAGGGTTGACTTTTAGTAGGATACTGACATGCTGGATGTCGAGTTCGAGTGGTTTGATCCGCAACCTGAATACGACTTTCAAGGTCTCAAGATACTTCTACGGCAGCTTTTCGATGTCGATGCACAAGCTTTCGACTTGAGCGCACTGGCAGATTTAATCTTAGCGCAGCCTTTACTGGGCTCTACTGTCAAAGTCGAGGGCAACGAGACTGATCCATATGCGTTCTTAACGATCTTGAATCTTCATGAGCACCGGGTAGGCTTCTGAGACAATCGTACTACGATGTGGTTGTTGAGTCAAGCATAGGACAAGCCCGTGATCAAAAGCATTACAGATTATATCCTGGGACAAGCGAACGCCAACACCAACCTTTCGCCGCTTAAGGGTCTCTTGGATCGGAATAGCAAGGCTCAAGTCGGGTTGATCTTGACGGAGCGATTGATTAATGTCCCACCACAAGTTGTACCGCCTATGTACAAGATGCTCTTAGAGGAGATCTCCTGGGCCATTGAAGAGAAAGAGCCCTACGAATTTTCACATTATCTAATCTTCTCCAAAACGTATACTGAAGTGAGTTCGTCTCTCGATCAGGAGGTAGATACGCCGCAGAAGAAGAAAAAGAAGCAAAAGACGAGTTCGCAGTCGACTGCCGACGCTTCTGTTTTCTACTTCCATCCAGAAGACGAGGTGTTGATACGTCACGCCTCTATCCAGGGTGGTTTTAGCTATTTGAGAGAAGGAGAAGGCCAATCCGACTCGAAGCGAGCCTTTCAAGATCTTGGGATCAAACCGCGCGGACATGTAATGCTCATCGAGGCGTCGCGGTTTGAAGTTGCCGTCAAGGTAGTGGAAGACTTTGTTAAGCAGACCTAAGTGTACCTATCTCATACCACGGCATGATTATTTCAGCAGCCGAGCCAGCCAGCTTGTTAAAACACCTTATCCTCCTTTCAACTACGGTCTCATCTGGGTGTCCCGGAATGCGTGCTCTTCAATGTTTTACCACTTTTTGCCATGGGTCGTCCTTGGTCCATCGGTCCTTCGTTACGTCGTCAATCCGTCCATTGATGAAGAGCCAAGATACGACTGCACCCCTTTCTGCCAGTGCACAGGACAGGAAATGCTTTCGTGTAGCTACCTTAGGTCCCACAGCGTACACAGACTTGCCAACCTTAGGGCGCCCACTGAGTGCCTTTCAGGCGTTGCATAAGGTATTCCACTTCCACTATCTTTGTCATTGGAATCACGATATCCTAATTGCGTCAGCAGGTTGAAGAGAAACGCGCTCAAGAACTTGCGATACCTCGTACATGGCAACGACAGCATCCACGTTGATTTTGCTTTGACTATCCGCTCCTACACTGGGATCTGTGCCGTACGTTTTAGCTTTCAATCTTAGCCTCTCCAAGACCTTTCTTTCCACTGCGGCGTTAGTGATGGCGGCGTTGATACCATCTTCGTCCTTTGCTCGGACCAACGCCACGAAACGATCCTTTTCCTGCTGGAACTTGGATTCTGCGACAAATTTCCCGAAATGGATTCTTCTGGATAGAGCTTGCAGACATGCCACATCGCAAGTCGCGGCCGATCCATAGTTCTCCTGGCTTTCCCCACGGTCCTCTCTGCCGAAATGTTTGCAGACTTTTGGCAATATCTTGTGAATGTATCTCTCCTTGATGTCGTTATTTACGTCGACGTCATTAGGATGAAGAATCTTAGGGTAATGCAGAGGCTGAAGAACCGGTGTCTGAAGGGCATCAGGAAAGAACGGATACTCATCAGGGGACTGATAGCGGCGGACGAGCGATTGTAGACACTCTTGTTCTCTGAGCATCCAATCGAAGAGGCTTAGGGAGCTTCCAGGTATCGTGACACCTCCCGACTTGTAGATGGTCGGATTCAGAGGAAATTGAACACGTTCGATGAGATGGAAAGTGATTGTATCTTCTAGGCGACTGGTATGGTTAGCATCTTGGCTACGTGAGAGTGTATTACCCTCACTGACATCAGCTGAAAGCGTATACTGTCCAAGTCTAGCGCCTTGGAGGCATCGGACAGGTCAATCGCAGTGTCCATGGCAAGGCAGTAGAGTAGAAGACGATTGATCAAAGAGTTCTTTTGACAGGTGTGAGTGCCATAGAAAAACGAAGCTTTTCGAGTGCCGCGCTCGCATTTTGGTTGACGAGTCTATCACGTGATGCTCCTTCAACTTCTAAACAAGCTTGATGCGAAAGCTCCCATTACTATCCAATTCACCAAAAACATATGGACATATCGCCAGGGGACTAATACCATCGTCCAATCTATCACCCTCGACCATTGTTGAATGGCAAGCGGAGGCCAAAATGGCTCCCCGCAAAGGCGCCAGCACTCACGTGCTCCCTCAGAAGATTCTATGTTGGGCGGTGCCTTAACAGTAAGACCCTCATACTGCTGGCCTCTGTATTGTGCTGATAGATTCAGACTAGGCATATCGAGGCATTCAGCCGTAAGGTCACAACTACAGCAAGTCATCTAATGGGTCCACTGGCCGATCCCAGCAGCAGCACGCAATATCAACATGCGATCAGCGAGATCAAAAAGGAATTACGACGGCCGGGCATTCAGCGAAGCGTATTCTCCTATGCACAGAGGTCTCCCACAGAGCTTGTACGATCCAAGCTGTCCACGTCCGAGATCAAGCATCGAGCTCTTACCTATCTGCCGGACGAGCTTCTACATAACATCCCAGAAACTGACCACGCATATTCGTTATTCCAAGGCTTTCAGGCTACTTTGCCAGATGCTGAAGAAAGTGACCACCACAAAACACGAAGGAGGCATAGTGCAAGGGGACAGAAGCTGCTTGGGGACCATGGCGATGATGAATTAGAAGGGCCACCATCCTTAGTGAAGCTAAAGAAAGAAAGGAATGAGTTGAACCACCGACTGGAGATGATGGGTGTACGAAAGAACATGTGTTCCTCTGAGATCCGCGAGATCGACAACAAGATATCCAACCTCAACAGCATGCGAAAGATTGTACTGGAACGATTGGGAGACCTAGAGCAAAACGAACTACAGGTTGAACAGGATATGCTAGAGCTGGACAATAGAATTGAGGATCTTGTGGAGGAGCTGGATGATAAGGCAACGCTTGGCCAGAGCGCAACGTCGCCCACAGAGGCTAATACAGACCTTGATTCCACGGTTGCAGAATCGCCATCGATGAATGAATCTTTCATGTCTGCCTCGATATACGAGAAGCTACCGTCACCGAAGACCAAGAGACACAAACTTTCAAGGCGAAAGTCTACGCCCATACGGCATGAGTATTTCGAACCGGGATCAAGCATTCGCGAACTCCAGGCGCATAACGATATGATAACGGCGATTGACTTTGACGCTCCATTTGGTACTATGATCACTTCTGCCCTTGACGATACAGTGCGAGTTTGGGATCTGAACGCTGGGCGATGTATCGGGCTACTTGAAGGCCATCATGCATCAGTACGATGCCTGCAAGTCGAGGATAATGTCGTCGCAACCGGCTCAATGGATGCCTCGATACGGCTGTGGGATCTTAACAAAGCAGAGTATTCGCCGCATGAGGATCAGATACAGGAGGAGGAAGTAGAAGATGGAAGCCAAGAGTTCGGTAGCTCAGAGCGTCAACAACCTCCACCTCCTCCCTCAAGCATGCAGGATTGTCCTCTATTCTCGCTCGAAGCGCACGTGGCTGAAGTTACGGCTTTGCATTTTCGAGGTGACAACCTCGTCTCTGGCTCAGCAGACAAAACACTCCGGCAGTGGGACCTAGTCAAGGGTCGCTGCGTGCAGACTCTGGATGTACTCTGGGCAGCAGCGCAGGCTTCATCCACCGCCGGTTCAAGCGACTATCAATGGCGGTCTACTGGCCGCATGCCCGACGCAACAGCCGACTTCGTAGGCGCTCTGCAGTGCTTTGATGCAGCTCTTGCATGTGGCACTGCGGATGGCATGGTTCGCCTGTGGGACTTGAGGAGTGGCCAGGTGCATCGGAGTTTAGTGGGCCACACAGGGCCCATAACATGCCTGCAGTTTGACGATGTGCACTTAGTCACTGGGAGTCTAGATCGGAGTATACGGGTAAGCATTACACAGCCGTCTTATAATCATACGATGAGTATTTATGCTGACTCGTTTGCAGATATGGGACCTCCGAACCGGGTCCATCTACGACGCCTACGCCTACGACAACCCAGTCACGAGCATGATGTTTGACGCTCGACGCATTGTCGCCGCAGCAGGCGAAAGTGTAGCTAAGGTCTATGACAAAACCGACGGCCGCCATTGGGACTGCGGCGCTGGCGTCTCAGCTGAAGGCAGCATCAGCCCAGCGACGGTCGAGAAAGTGCGCATGAAAGACGGCTATCTCACAGAAGGTCGCAAGGACGGCGTCGTCGGAATATGGACCTGCTGAAATATCATCAGTGACAGCAGCAGCAGCACCCTCATTCGAACTCCTCACGCCCACATGCAGCCTGTCTGTAGTTGTTTTTCAGCATAATCAACAGTCGGCAAGTCGGGTTCAGCTGACTAAACCTCCCTTCAAGATGATCATCTCAGAAGCGGACCCTTGCTTTGCCTAAGACTTCGACAACAGAGGGATAGACGGTGTCATCAACACTTGCTGAAGACAAGAGTCTGTACTACTTCGATCAGGCCTATTCCATGGCGCAGAAACTATCCTATGCATTAGCGAACTCAATCGTTTGTGAGTAAAATGGCCAATGACCCTAGTGCGGCCGCTGGTACCGAGCGAGAACGTGCGGTGTGATAGAGACCAAACCGCAGTAAAATGATGGGCTTTTCATCTTCGATATCCTGTACATACCGTATGAAGGTGGAACAAAGTAATTGTACGCATCTAAAACTAAGCACCAACGAGCAAGATGTATAAGCCGCGTAAATTGAGCAAAAGTCCCCTTTAATCATCAGGAGCGATTTCAAGGTCACTTCAAGAATGAATACGAAATCCAAAACGGCGGCCAATGTAAGCTTGATCCTCCTTAATTCAGAGTTCTCCTTTGTACATATCTTCATAGTCATCCACACCTCTCTAATTCTCCCCATCCCGTGAACCTTCCTTACCCCCTCCCCCCAACCCTCAGAAGTCAATTCCCTCTCCCCCCGCTCCACCACCACCCCCCTCCTGCGCCTCCAAATCCCCCTCCACAGGCGGCAAGCTAAACGGCCTAACCACAAACCTCCTCCTCGACACCCAAAACGCCATATCCTCGCCCCCCACCCCCACCCCCACCCCCGCCGTCCCCATCCCCTTCTCGCTCTGCACCGGCACGCGCCACACCTTCAGCAGTCCCTGCGGTTTCTCATCTTCTTTCCCTCCTCCTGCTGCTGCTGCTGCTGTTGTCACTCCTGCCGTTGTCACTCCTGCCGTTGTGGCCCCTGCCGTTGTGGCTCCTGGCGTCGCTAGCGGATCTGACCCGGTCAGACGGTGCCCGTGAGGGAAAGGTGTGAGTTCTATGACGCCGTCGCAGAGGAGTTCGATCCAGCGGATGAGGCCCGTGGAGCGGGGGTGGAGGGAGAGGGGGAGGGTGAGGAGGAGGGA